>MDTG01019336.1_pt1 | contig 28603 bp, 30 predicted proteins | sample 811421 | NCBI WGS metagenome assembly MDTG01 (sample SAMN05326645, study PRJNA326480) | marine metagenome | isolation source: seawater | place: Pacific Ocean: South East | collected 2011
TACGGAAGTTTTTGTCTCGATAGAGCGATTACGCTAGGAGTATTTTTACTTTTTAAAGCTATCTCCCAACATTCAAGAGTTTCATTCATATCAGCAGGACGAAAAACATTTAAGTTTGGGATAGCTCTAAGCCCAGAAAGTTGTTCTACAGGTTGATGTGTTGGACCATCTTCTCCAAGTCCAATTGAGTCATGCGAAAAAATATAAATAACTCTTAAACCCATTAAAGCCGACAATCTTATTGATGGTTTGCAATAATCTGAAAATATTAAAAATGTTCCTCCAAATGGTATAAGACCATTATAAAGTGACAAACCATTCATTGCTGCAGCCATTCCATGTTCTCTCACCCCATAATGTATATAATTTCCGTTGAAATTTTTTGAGGAAATAACTTTTGAATTTATAGTTTTAGTATTATTTGATCCGCTCAAATCTGCTGATCCGCCGATAAGTTCCGGCAGCACACTAGAAATAGTTTCAATAACCGATGAAGAGCATTGTCTTGTAGCCATAATTGGTTTAGTTTCAAAGTACTTAGTTTTTTCAGAATTAATTAATTCTTCAAGATTATTTATATTTTTATTATTAAGCATATTTTCCAATTCCAATTTAATTTTACTATTAATTTTGCTTAATTTTTTTTCCCAGAGCTCTTCTAATTTTGCACCTTTTCTTCCGATTTCTCGCCAAGAATCCAAAATATTTTTAGGAATTTCAAAAGGGTTACTTTTCCATTTAAGTTTTTTTCTTACTAATGAAATTTCTTCTTCTCCTAATGGAGAACCGTGAGAAGAAGCTTTTCCCGATTTATTCGGTGACCCAAAGCCAATTACAGTTTTACAAGAAATAAGTGTAGGTTTGTTTGATTTAGAGGCTTTTTTAATAGCTTTAGTTATTTGTTTTTCATTGTGTCCATCTATTTGAAGAAAGTTCCACCCATAAGACTCAAATCTTTTTTTATAGTTATCAGAGACACTAAGAGAGGTTGAGCCGTCAATTGAAATATTATTGTTATCAAAAAAAACTACTAAGTTTTTTAATTTAAGATGTCCAGCAAGACTCATTACTTCATGGCTAATTCCTTCCATAAGATCTCCATCGCTAGCTATTACATAAGTTTTATGATTTATTAAATTAGATCCAAACTTTTTTTTAAATATTTCCTCTCCAATTGCCATGCCTACGGAATTTCCAAGCCCTTGCCCAAGAGGACCAGTTGTTGTTTCGATACCAGTACCTTTCTTATATTCAGGGTGTCCCGCACATATAGAATTAAGTTGTCTGAAATTTTTTATATCCTCTAAAGAAACACTTTCGTATCCAGTCAAATAAAGTAACGAGTACAAAAGCATAGACCCGTGACCTGCAGATAAAATAAATCTATCTCTATTTATCCAGTCAGGATTTTTTGGATTAAACCTCAGGTGGTATTTAAACAATACAGCTGCGACGTCCGCCATACCCATTGGCATACCAGGATGTCCAGAATTTGCTTTTTGCACAGCATCAATAGATAAAAATCTAATTGCGTTTGATAATTGATTTATATTTGTGTTCACTACTTGATAACCTATATAGACTTAAAGTCTCTATATCAATAATATGATATAAAAAAATTTATATGAGTGGCGTTGAAAATAAAGAAAAAAATTTATATGCACTACTAGAGAAATTAGGAGAAATTTCTACTAGTTATTCACATTCATCATACGATGCTGAAAAAATTAAAACAGAGAGAAATCAATTAGAAAGTGAAAAAAAGAAAATAGAAAAAAAACATATTGAGCTTTTAAGAGAACATGAATATTTAAAAAAAAAGCTTAAAAGGTTACAAGGAGAATTTGAAAAAAAATTGGATATAGAGACAAAGTTTAATCAAGATATTGACGAATTAAGTCAAGAAACTGAAAATTTAGTAGAAGAAATTGAAAAATGGCAAACGTAAGCATAAAATTTAATAATAAAGATTATTTATTGTCATGTGACGATGGACAAGAAGAGTCTTTAAAAAAATTAACCTCTTTTCTAGACAAAAGATATAGGGAATTAAAAGAAAAACTTGGAAATATTGGAGAAAATAAACTTTTATTAATTACTACAATAAAATTAATTGATGAATATTTTGACCTGAAACAAAGAGTGTATTTGCAAAAAAAAAAATTAGATAATTTATCTCAAAAATTTTTAGAATTAAAATCGCTAGCTATAGATTATAAGAGTGATAAAGATAAAGAAATAAATCAACTAAATTTAGAAATTGAGAAATTTAAAAAAACTATCGAAGAAAATAATAATGACTACGAGTCTATGTTGGATAGAACGACAAAATCTTTAGAAAAAATTATTCAAAATACTGGATCAGATTTAAAAATTCAGTAAATGTTATCAAAAAATCAGATAAGAAAAAAATACTCGAATTTAAGAAAAAATAAATATTTTGAAATTTCAGACAAATATTACAAACCTATAATAAAACTCATAAATAATTTTTCAAAAAAAAAGAAAATAAAAATATCTTTCTATTACCCTTCAAATTATGAAGTAAATACATTGGTATTCTTCAAAATGATTAATAAAAAAAAAAGATTTATTCCCTTACTTCCTCAAATTACCTCAAAAAACGGCATGAAATTTTACCAATGGAATTTTTTAGAAACTTTAAAAGTTAATAAATATGGCATGTTAGAACCAACAAATTTAAAAAAACCTTTAATTCCAAATATTTTACTAATCCCACTGTTAGCTTTCGATACAAATAAAAATAGACTAGGATATGGCAAAGGTTTTTACGACAAATTTTTAAATAAATATTTGAAAAAAAATAAAGATATTTTAACTATAGGTATTGCTTTTTCATTTCAAAAATATAATAAACTCCCGACATCTAAATATGATGTCAAATTGGATTATATTTTGACGGAAAACGGCTTGAAATAATTATGAATATACTGATTTTAGGAGATGTTTTTGGTCCTCCTGGCATGAAAATAGTAACAGAAAAACTTCCCGAATTAATTAAAAACAAGAAGATAGATTTTGTAATCATTAATGCAGAAAATTCAGGTGATCGAGGTGTTGGAATTACGAAAAAAAATGCAGAAAAACTTTTTGAAGCTGGTGCAGATGTTATTACATCTGGCAACCATATTTGGGGAGAAAAAGAAACATTAGAATTTATTGAGTCTGAAAAAAGACTATTAAGGCCTTTAAACTTTATAACAGGTTCTCCCGGCAAAGGATTTGGAATCTTTAAATCAAAAAATAATAAAAAAGTTGCAGTGGTAAATTTAATGGGAAATGTATTTATGAAGAAAAGTGAAGACGTATTTGAGGCAGCAAAAAAATTTATAAAAAATAACGAATTAAAAAAAAATACAGATTTTATTGTTGTTGATATGCACGGGGAAATTACGAGCGAAAAAATGGCAATGGGATATTTATTTGACGGAAAAGCCACACTAGTAGTTGGAACTCATACTCATGTTCCAACTTCGGATTTTAGAATTATGGAAAAAGGGACAGCTTATCAAACTGATTTGGGCATGTGTGGAGATTACAACTCTGTTATAGGAATGGACAGAGATAATTCTTTGAAAAGATTTTTAAAAGATACTACGGCAAAAGGACATTTTCCAGCAACAGGTGAAGCAACTATGTGTGGTTGTTTGGTAGAAGCAGATAATGGTACTGGTCTAGCGAACAAAATTAATCCAATTATAATTGGTGGCTTCCTTAAACAAAGAACTTAAAATGGCTGGTCATTCTCATTGGGCAGGTATTAAACACAAAAAAGGAAGACAAGATGAACAACGAGCTAGACTTTTTTCAAAACTATCAAGAGAAATTACGGTTGCTGCTAAATTAGGTTCAAAAGATCCTGACTCAAACCCTAGATTAAGATCTGCCATTCAATCAGCTAGACAGTCAAATATGCCTAAGGATAATATAGAAAGAGCAATAAAAAAATCTGAATCAAATTTAAATCAAAACTTTCAAAATTTGAGGTACGAAGGATTTGGACCATTTAATGTAGCATTAATAATCGAAACTTTAACAGATAATAAAAATAGATCTGCTTCAAACATTAGAACCATCTTACAAAAAAATGGAGGAAGATTGGGAGAAAGTGGATCTACTACCCACATGTTTTTTTCCTGTGGAGTAATACATGTGGCTAAGAACAAGTTTTCGGAAGAAAAGATGATAGAAATAGCAATTAATGCGGGAGCTAAAGATTGTTCAAGCCGGTCTGAATTCCATGAAATTTTATCAGAAAAAGAGGACTTCTATAAAGTAAAGAGCAAAATAGAAAAAAAAGTAGATAATTTTTATTATTCTGGGATAGAGTGGAGACCACATAATTATATTAATTTATCAAAAGAACAAAATGAACAAATTATTAAAATGTTGGAGTCTTTAGAAAAAGAAGATGATGTTCAAAATACTTTTGTTAATTGCTTAATTAATATCAATTAAAATATGATTATTATTGGAATAGACCCTGGGTTAAGCGGAGGAATAGCAGTCTTAAAGGATAAGGCTATAAAAAATTTATATGATATGCCGGTAATGTCCGAAGGAAAAAAAAATAAAAGGCAACTTAATAGCGCTCAGCTAGCCAAAATAATTAAAGAAAATATTCATGAAAAAGAAGAAACAGCTATTGTTGTTGAACAAGTCAATGCTATGCCAGGACAAGGAGTTACAAGCATGTTTAATTTTGGTCAGACTTTCGGTGCAATTAAAGGAATATCAGCTGCTCTAGGATTACCTATTTTTTTTGTTCGTCCAGCTAAATGGAAAAAACATTTTGAGTTAATTAATTCTTCAAAAGACTCAAGCAGAACCAAAGCTATCGAGATGTACCCTTCTATTTCTGATCAATTATCAAAAAAAAAAGATGTGAATAAGTCAGATGCTATATTAATTGCCAGGTTTCATAGTGAAACCAGATTTATAAATGACTCAAGTAAATAACTTAATAAATTGAAATAAAATCCGCCAAATTCATGACACATTCTAAAAGTATCTAATTATTATTATGGAACAAGAAATAGCAGCACAAGTTGTAGGCCTAGGAGGAAGTAGTGATTTTTCTTTATGGCAACTTTTTTTAAGAGCAGATTGGGTTGTTAAATCAGTAATAATAATTTTACTAGCTAGTTCTATTTATTCTTGGACATTAATTTTCGACAAATACAGAATGTTTAAGAAAATTAATGAGTCCTCTCAGAAATTTGAGGATAAATTTTGGAAATCTAAATCTGCTGAAGGTTTTAGCAAAACACTTCCAGCAAAATCTGAAGATCCAATTACTTTGATATTTCAATCAGCAATGAATGAAGTAGCCAGAACAAGATCAAAATCATCCGCAGTTCAAAGCGCAAGGGTTGAAAGAGTTTTAGAAATTTCAACGGATAACCAAATTAAAAATATTGAAAAAAACTTTACATTTTTAGCAACCGTAGGTGCTACCGCACCGTTTATTGGTTTATTCGGAACAGTTTGGGGAATTATGAATTCATTTCAATCTATAGCTATTTCAAGAAATACTAGTTTGGCTATCGTAGCTCCCGGTATAGCAGAAGCATTATTTGCTACCGCTTTAGGATTGCTTGCAGCTATACCAGCAGTTATAGCTTATAATAAATTCAATAGTGACTCAAAAAGATATGTTGCTCGGATAGACAATTTTTGTAAAAGATTTTTGTCGATAATATAAATTATGGCTTTTAAATTTAACCGCTCAAGAAACGAACCTATGAGCGAAATAAACGTAACTCCATTTGTCGACGTTATGTTAGTGCTTCTTATAATTTTTATGGTTACAGCTCCTCTGTTGACAGTTGGTGTTCAAGTTGATTTACCAGAGTCGGCTGCAGACTCTTTGCCAGACGATCAAGAACCTTTAACAGTTACAATTAATTCTAAAGGTGAAATATTTATTCAAGAACACAAAGTTACATTTCAAAAAATTGTACCTAAATTACTTGCAATTGCAAAAAATAGAACAGATACAAGAATCTATGTAAGAGGTGATAAAACAATAAATTATGGAAGAGTATTAGAAGTTATGGGAACCTTATCTGGAGCAGGTTTTTCAAAAGTTGCCCTAATATCTGAACCTTACAAAAGTTAAATGAAAAATGACAAAAGGATTTCTTTATTCAATTATATTTCACGCAGTTATAGTAACTTTAACTATTATTAGTTTACCATTTATGATTAGACAACCAATAGATTTACCTCCAATAGTTTCAGTTGAATTAATTCAAATTTCTGACAAAACAAATATTCCTTTTGCACCAAAAGCTAGAAAAGTAATAGAAAAAGTTAAAAAAGAGGAAAAAAGAGTTGTTTCAGAACAAGCTCCACCAGCCGCAAAAGCAAAAGAGAAACCTGATAGAATTCCGCTACCTGACGAAAAAAAAGAACAAAAAAAATTAGTTAAAAAAAAACAAAATCCCGAAGAAATTAAACCTCAAATTCGTCAGTCCTCAGAGTTTGAAAAAAAAGAGATAATAGACACTAATCAAATTGCTGCATTAATCGATAAGGCTAAGGAAGAAAAAGCAGTTAAAGATAAAAGTTCAAACAAATTAACCCAAAGCAATGTAAAAAATTCATTTGCTACCGGCCTATCATTGTCAGAAGAAGATGCGTTAAGAGCCCAAATATTTGGATGTTGGAGCGTACCTTTAGGATTACCTTATGATAAAAATCTTTTAGTTAGAATTAAATTAAAACTTAAAAAAGACGGAACAATACTAAAGTCAGAAATATTAGATCACGAAAGAATGAATCGTCCAAATCAAAAATTCTATAAAATATTAGCAGAAAGTGCATTAAGAGCTATTAGAATTTGCCAACCTTTGAAAGTTCCTCCATCTGGCTATGAAAAATGGAAAGATATACAACTTAATTTTGACCCAACTGAGATGCTAAAAGGATGAACATGAATCGATTTTTTACTTTGTTAATTTTTGGAATATCCATTTTATATTCTAGTTTTGCTCATAGTTTAATAAAAGTTGATATAACTAGAGGTAACCTAGACCCACTTCCTATAGCAGTTTCACCTCTCCATGTTGATATTAAATCAGAGGAGATTAAAGATGTTAAAACAAAAGAAATGGGAGAAAAAATATCCGAAATAATAGAAAAAAATTTCAAATCAACTGGTTTGTTTAATCCATTGAAAAAAGACGCATTTGTTCAAAAACCAGATATTGCACATTTAAAACCAAGATTTGAAGATTGGAGATTAATAAAAGCTCAGGCTTTAGTAACAGGAAAACTTTTAATAAAAGATAAAAAATTAAAGGTAGAATTTAGACTCTGGGACGTAACAGCCTCTAAAGAAGTAATTGCTTTAGCTTTTACAACCACACCTAGTAATTGGAGAAGAGTTGCTCATATAATTTCAGACAAAATATATGAAAGACTTACAGGTGAAGATGGATATTTTGATACAAGAATTATTTATGTTTCAGAGACTGGCCCAAAAAATAAAAGAATAAAAAAATTAGCAATTATGGATCAAGATGGAGCAAATACTAAATATCTTACTTTAGGAAACGAATTAGTTTTGACACCAAGATTCAATCCAGCTAATCAATTAGTAACTTATCTCTCTTATTTTAGAAATCTTCCTAGAGTATATCTACTGGATATAGAAACAGGCATTCAGGAAGTTGTTGGCAATTTTCCAGGTATGACTTTTGCTCCTAGATTTTCACCAGATGGAAAAAAAATTATCATGAGTTTTGCTAAAGATGGAAATTCTGATATTTATACAATGGATTTAGAAACGAGAAACGTAGAAAAGATAACAGAGCATTCTTCTATAGATACCTCTCCATCTTATTCTCCAGATGGAAAATATATTTGTTTTAATTCTGACAGAAGCGGATTACAGCAAATTTATGTAATGAAAAGCGATGGAAGTAATGTTAAAAGAATTTCATTTGGATCTGGTTTATACGGTACTCCAGTGTGGTCTCCTAGAGGTGATTTAATTGCTTTCACAAAAGTTAGAAAAGGAAGATTTTATATTGGCGTAATGAGAGCTGATGGATCTGGAGAAAGACTTCTGACAGAAAATTTTTATCAAGAAGCTCCTTCTTGGTCTCCCAATGGAAGAGTTTTGGTATTTTATAGAGAAACCAAATCAGGGCCTAAAGGAGAAGGTTTTTCTGCTAAGTTATGGTCTATAGATATTACTGGTTATAATGAGAGGAAAATAAAGACGGAAACTGACGCTTCAGACCCATCTTGGTCATCATTACTATCAAAGTGAGGGTTATTTTATGTAATTTTTAACTTGAATAATCCAGTATAATTTGAAATATTTCAACAACTTTTTAACCTAGGGAAAAAAAATATGAAATTTAATATGAATTTAAAAAACTTAATTATAATTTTAGTAGCGACTTTAGCTCTTAGCGCGTGTGCAGCTAAAAAATCCAAAGTATCTACTAGCGGAGATGTTTATACAGGAACAGAAACAGTTGAATATTTAGCGAGTGGAGTTCCAGATAGAGTATTCTTTGCTACAAACAAGTCTTCTTTAACAACTAAATCTAGAGAAACTTTAAGAAAGCAAGCAACTTATTTACGTAAAAATAAGAAGCTTAACATAACTATAGAAGGTCATGCTGACGAAAGAGGAACTAGAGAATATAACTTAGCATTAGGCGAAAGAAGAGCTAATGCAGCCAAAGATTATTTAATGACTTATGGAATTTCTGGAAAAAGAATTTCTGTAATAAGTTATGGAAAAGAAAAGCCAGTTAATACGGCTTCTACTCCTTTAGCTTGGTCTCAAAATAGAAGATCAGTTACAGTTAAAGTTAATTAATATTTCGAAATTTATATATTCTAGACCCTTTGGCTTATTTATCTAAGTCAAAGGGTCTTTTTTTTGCCATTTTATAGAATTAAAAACGAATCAATGAAAATGAATTTGATAAAATCTTTATTAAGCAAGACTTTGCTCTTTTATTTCCTCTTATCTGTGAGTTCAATTTCAATATCGGAAGAAGAGAAAATCAACGCAGTTGTAGATCAAATTCAAGTAATTTCTAAAGATCTTAAAACTTTAGAAAACGCGTTTTATAAAAGCTCTGATTTAACCAATAAAGTTTCGTCAAATAATTTAAATGAAGATGTAATGACAAAACATCTTTTAAAATTAAACGAAATTGAAGAACAGTTTAGAGAATTAACTAATAGATTTGAAGAGATTAACTTTAAAATAGATAAACTATCAAATCGTGTAACTAAAATTCAATCTGATACTCAACTAAGGTTTAGCGATTTAGAAGGGTCGGGAGTTTCAGACACTAATGAACAAAATAAAAAAATAAAAAAAGAAGTTAGTTTGCCAGGGAGTGATAAAGCCCAAGATTTTGGAGCAGCTCCGGGATATAAAACAACTAATCTGCCAACAACACAAGCAACTCAATCTATAGAAACTGCAGCTACTGTGATTACGGAACAAGCTGAAAAAAAAGAATCTTTATTGCCAAACAAGCCTCCAAAAGATCAATATGATTTTGCAGTAAGTTTTATGAAAGTTGGAGATTACGAAACTGCTGAGTTTGCTTTGAAAGAATTTATTAATAAAAATAAAGATCATGAGTTAGCCGGAAATGCTCAATATTGGTATGGAGAAACTTTTAGGATAAGACAACTATATTCTGATGCAGCTAGCGCATATTTGGATGGATATCAAAATTACCCAAAAAGCAAAAAGGCTCCTGACAATCTTTTAAAATTAGGAATTACAATGGTTCAGCTAGGTGAAAAAGACCAAGGATGTTTAATGATTTCAGGAATAAAAAAACAGTATCCAAAAGCAAGCAAGTCTGTGTTACAAAAAGCTCAGTATGAGCAAAAAAAATTCAAATGTGCTAAATCTTAAAAGTTTAGTTTTAGGCAATAAAAAAACTTCCAATTTATATTCAATTTTTAAAAAAAACTTAAAACCTCTTAATAAGAAAAAATCTTTTATAGTTGGAGTTTCAGGAGGTCCAGACAGTTTATCTTTATCAGCATTGATGAAGATTTTTAGCATAGAAACTAAAGCCAAAGTTTTTTATGTTTTGATTGATCACGGAATTAGAAAAGACTCTAGCAAAGAAGCAGTTAAGGTAAAAAAATTATTAAAAAAGCACAAAATCTCACTTGTTGTTTTAAAAAATGAAGAGAAAATTAATAAGAATATTCAAGCAAAAGCCAGAGAAATTAGATATAAATTATTATTAAATTTTAGCAAAAAAAAAGAGCTAAATATATTCTGACAGCTCATCATAGCGACGATCAAATAGAAACTTTTTTTATACGACTATCAAGGGGAAGCGGTGTACAAGGGCTATCTTCAATGAAGACTATTACGAAGCTAGACAAAAATATTACTTTAATTAGACCTCTTTTGGAATTTAAAAAAAAAGACCTAATTTTACTCGCTAAAAAATCATTCGGAAAAATATTTAAAGATCCAAGCAATTATGACAGTAAATATTTAAGAACTAGAATTCGATTATTAAGAGAAAATTTAGATAAAACTGGCATACACCATGATCAAATAATTAGGTCTATTAAAAATTTAGCTTCTGCTAATGAAACTTTAAATAACTATATAAATAAGATTAGTAAAAATAATATTAGTATTAGGAAAAAGGAAATAAAAATTAACTTTGAAAATATTTCTAAGGAAACTCTAGAAATTCAATTAAGAATTTTGAGCGGTGCTATCAAGAAATTTGCAAAATCTTACTACCCACCAAGGTCTAAAAAGATAAAAAATGTTATTAATATCTTAAATTTAAATAATCAAAAAAAGCTTACTCTTGCAGGATGCCTCATTCAAAAGTCAGGAAAATACTTGTCTATTAAAAAAGAGGCTTAAAATTATAGAAAATTTATCAATTTTATATAATTTGCCTCATTTACAAACCACTTATTATATATATTTATACTTGTTAATTAGATTAAAATACTTATTTATAAAGATATGAATTTAAAAAATTTAGCAATGTGGGCAATAATTATCTTACTTTCGGTAGGATTATTTAACATGTTTCAAAACCCGGAAAAAATTAACGCTTCTAAAAATAAAGTATCATTTTCTAAATTTTTGGAAGAAGTAGAGGCGGGTAGAGTTGTAGAAATTACTATTCAAGGAAATAACATTTCTGGAGTTTTATCTAATGGCTCATCTTTCAATACATATTCACCAAATTATCCTAACTTAGTAGAAAAATTATCTGATAAAGGAGTAAGTATCCTTGCTACACCAACTGAGGATAAAATGCCTTCTTTATTAGGTATACTTTTGTCGTGGTTCCCAATGTTGTTATTAATAGGTGTCTGGATATTCTTCATGCGTCAAATGCAAGGTGGAAAAGGCGGAGCAATGGGATTTGGAAGATCTAAAGCAAAACTTTTAAATGAAGCTCAAGGAAAAGTTACTTTCAATGATGTGGCAGGTGTTGAAGAAGCTAAAGAAGAAGTAGAGGAGATAGTTGAATTTTTAAAAGATCCAAAAAAATTTAGTAGACTCGGTGGAAAAATTCCAAAGGGAGCTTTGCTTATCGGCCCACCAGGTACAGGCAAAACTCTTCTAGCCAAAGCTATTGCTGGCGAAGCAAATGTTCCATTTTTTTCTATATCTGGTTCAGATTTCGTAGAAATGTTCGTTGGAGTAGGAGCTTCGAGAGTAAGAGATATGTTTGAACAAGGAAAAAAACATTCTCCATGTATAATTTTTATAGATGAAATAGACGCAGTTGGAAGAAGCAGAGGTGCAGGACTTGGAGGTGGAAATGATGAAAGAGAACAAACATTAAATCAGTTGCTAGTTGAAATGGATGGCTTTGATACAAACGAAGGAATCATTTTGATTGCAGCTACTAATAGACCTGATGTACTAGACCCAGCATTACTAAGACCTGGAAGATTCGATCGACAAGTAGTAGTTAGCAATCCAGATATAATTGGAAGAGAAGCTATATTAAAGGTTCACGTTAAAAAAATTAACACAGGTCCAGATGTTAAACTAAGAACTATAGCTAGAGGAACCCCAGGTTTTTCAGGAGCCGATTTAGCTAACTTAATTAATGAATCAGCTTTATTAGCTGCAAGAAAAAATAAAAGAGTTGTAACTATGTCAGATGTTGAAGAAGCAAAAGACAAAGTTATGATGGGCGCTGAAAGAAGATCAATGGTAATGAGCGAAGATGAGAAAAAACTTACTGCTTATCACGAAGGCGGACATGCTATAGTAGCATTAAATGAGAAAGCATCGGACCCAATACATAAAGCTACAATTATACCAAGAGGAAGAGCTTTAGGTATGGTTATGAGATTGCCAGAAAGAGATCAATTATCAGTAACTAGAGAAAAAATGTATTCAGATATAGCAGTGGCAATGGGCGGAAGAATAGCAGAAGAAATTATATTTGGTCATGATAAAGTAACATCCGGCGCTTCATCTGACATAGACATGGTAACTAAAATGGCAAAAAATATGGTAACAAAATATGGAATGAGCGAAGAGTTAGGAACCATTGCTTATGGAGAAAATGAGGAAGAAGTGTTTTTGGGCAGATCAGTAACAAAACAACAAAACATGTCTGAAGAAACAGCTAAAAAAGTAGATGCAGAAGTTAAGAAAATTGTAGATAAAGGATACGCAAGAGCCAAAGAAGTTCTTAATGAAAAAATTGATGATCTTCATAAATTGGCTAAAGCTTTGTTGATTTATGAAACTTTATCTGGTGATGAAATCAGAGATTTAATATTGAAAAATATTAAACCTACTAGATCATTCAAAGATGAAAAAGATGATAATGGCAAGGAATCTTCAGCATTAGATTCATTAGGCTTAAAACCAAAACCAGCAATATAATAGGGTAAATGGAAAAATATTACACACGTGCGTGTAATTTCTATTATGGCTCAAGTTCAAGATATTTAATAAAAAAAAAATTAGCCTTACCACTTTGTGGAAATAATAATTTTGCTTTTGATAAAGTAGAAATTTTTATAAGGAAAAAAAATAGAATTTCATCCAAAGTTATAAGTATTAAAAAAATTAGTTTTTTAAAAAAAATTTTAAAAAAAAAAGTAATCAAAGATATAAAAAATATAACTCAAAAAAGAAAAGTTTTTGCAAATCCTACTATAATGGGAATTTTAAATATGACCCCAGACAGTTTTTCTGATGGTGGGCAATTTAACAAATTAAGTAAAGCTTCAAGACAAATTAGTTTAATGATTGAATCAGGAGCAAAAATTATTGATGTAGGTGGTGAGTCTACAAGGCCAGGATCAAAGACAATTTTACCTTCGTTAGAGTGGAAAAGAATAAAAAATGTAATAAAAAATTTTAAAAAAAAATATCCAAACACTTTACTTTCAGTTGATACTAGAAAATCTGAATTAATGAACAAAGCTGTAAAATGTAAAGTGGATATAATTAACGACGTTTCTGGTTTTAAATACGATATAAAATCGTTAAATGAAATTCAAAATAAAAAAGTATGGAAAGTAGTTCATCATATGCAAGGCACTCCTAACACAATGCAAATAAACCCAAAGTACAAGCATGTATTATTAGATATTTATGATTTTTTTGAAGATACAATAAAAAATAAAATTAAAAATAATAAACATAGTAATAAAATTATTTTAGACCCTGGAATTGGTTTTGGTAAAAACTTGAAACATAATTTGATGTTAATGTCTAAAATTTCTTTATTTCATTCTTTGGGTTTTCCTATATTAATAGGCAGTTCCAGAAAAAGATTTATTAGTCATATTTCTGGAAAATTTGATACTAAAGAAAGGCTGGGAGGAACATTATCTTCTGTATTATTTACTCTTGCTCAAGGTGTACAAATATTTAGAGTACACAATGTAAAAGAAGTGAAACAAGGAATATTAGTTTTTAATAGTTTGTTGAATCAATGAAAAATAAATATTTTGGTACAGATGGAATTAGAGGCACAGTAAATCAAGGTAATATAACTGGAGAGAAATTTTTTAAATTTGGATTGGCGTCGAGCACTTATTTCAAAAACCAAAAAAAATCTAAGCAGATAGCGATTATAGCAAAAGATACAAGATTATCTGGATATACTTTAGAGCCCGCATTAGTTTCTGGACTAGTTTCTGGAGGAATGCATGTTTTTACTTTAGGCCCCTTACCAACCAATGGCCTTGCAATGTTAACAAAATTTATGAAAGCTAATATGGGCATAATGATTACTGCATCGCACAACCCCTATTACGATAATGGTCTAAAATTATTTGGACCAGATGGCATGAAATTGTCTGACAAAATTGAAAAAAAAATTGAAAAATTAATAGATGCTAAAAATACAAAACAACTCGCAAATCCAAATTTGTTGGGTAGAGTTAAAAGATTAGAAGATGGAAATGAAAGATATATTAAAATTCTAAAAAATAATTTTCCAAAAAATTTTCATTTAAAGGGTACTAAGATAGTTCTAGATTGCGCAAATGGAGCTTCTTATAAAGCTGCTCCAAAACTATTAAAAAGCCTTGGCGCCAAGGTAATTTCGATTGGTATTAAACCCAATGGTGTTAATATAAACGAAAAGTGTGGATCAACTTACCCCTCTAAAATAAAGTTAGCCGTTAAAAAATTCAAAGCTAATGTAGGCATTTCTTTTGACGGAGATGCAGATAGAATAATTATGTGCGATGAAAAAGGAAAAATCATAGATGGTGATCAAATTATCGGCATGCTTGCTCGTAGATGGAAATTAAAGAAAATTTTAAAAGGCGGTGTAATAGGAACATTGATGTCAAATTATGGATTAGAAAAATTTTTAGAGGGTGAGAAAATAAAGTTTTTAAGATCTAATGTAGGAGATAGATATGTTAAAGAAAAAATGAAAAAAAACAATTTCAATCTTGGTGGTGAGCAGTCAGGACATATAATCTTAGGTAAATATGCAACTACTGGAGACGGATTAATGGTTGCTTTGGAAATTTTGTTTTCTTTAAGAAAAGGAAAAAAAGCCAGCAAACTTTTAAATGTTTTTAAACCTTTGCCTCAAATTTTGGAAAATGTATTTGTAAAAGATAAAGGGATAATAAATAAATCAAAGTGTAAAAACGCTATAAAAAAAGCTAATAAGCTAATTGGAAAAAAGGGAAGAATTTTAGTTAGAAAATCTGGAACTGAACCAAAAATCAGGATTATGGCTGAGTCATATGATAAGAGTTTAATCCTAAAATGTACAAACATAATTAAAAAATCAATAAAGTAATTTGAAACCTAAATCCAAAATATTAATAATTGCAGGATCAGATTCTTCTGGAGGCGCGGGAATCCAAGCAGATATTAAAACAATAACTGCATTAGGAAGCTATGCAATGACAGCTGTGACTGCTATTACAGTGCAAAATACAACAGGAGTTAAATCAGTGATTGCTATAAGCCCAAAAGAAATAGAAAAACAGATTTTGTTCACATGCAAGGATATAAAACCTGATGCTATAAAAATTGGTATGCTTCACTCTTCCAAAGTAATTCTTTCAGTTTCGAAAGCTCTGAATAAAATTAAAACTAAAAAAATTATTTTGGATCCAGTAATGGTTGCCAAAGGGGGTTTTAAACTGATTAACGAAAAAGCAATTCAAACTTTAAAAAAAAAATTACTTAGAAAAGCTTATTTGATAACACCGAATATACCTGAAGCTGAAGTATTAACAAAAACAAGAATTAAAAACTCAAAAGAAATGGTTCAAGCTGCAAATATTTTACTTAAATTAGGAGTTAAAAACGTTTTAATAAAAGGCGGTCATACAAAATCAAACACTATAAAAGATGTGTTTGTAAGTAAAAACAATTTAACAATTTTTAAAAATAAAAAAATTAAAACTAAAAATACGCACGGAACAGGATGTACTTTATCAAGTGCCATCGCAACCTTTTTTGCATGTGGAAAAAATTTAAATAAATCCTGTGAGCTAGGAATTAAATATGTTAATCATTCTATAAGATCTAATCCTAATTATGGAAAAGGTCATGGGCCAATAAATCACTTAAGCTCTATTAAAATAGATAGGAAATTTAAATAATGAAAAATGTAGTTGTTGTAGGTTCTCAATGGGGTGATGAAGGTAAAGGTAAAATTGTAGATTGGCTTTCTAGTGAAGCTGATGTTGTAGTAAGATTTCAAGGAGGGCATAATGCTGGTCATACTTTAGTTATAGAAGGTGTGACTTATAAACTTAGATTACTGCCATCCGGAATAGTTAGAAAAAATAAAATTTCAATAATTGGAAATGGAGTAGTAGTAGATCCATGGGCGCTTTTAGATGAAATAAAAGAAATTAAATCAAAAGGAGTAAATGTTGACGAAACCAATTTAATTTTATCTGAGTCTGCCAATCTTATTCTGCCTTTTCATAAGGAAATGGATGAAATAAGAGAGGACTCAGCTGGCAAGGCTAAAATAGGTACTACAAGAAGAGGAATTGGTCCTGCATATGAAGATAAGATTGGAAGAAGATCTATAAGGGTGATGGATTTGATTTCTGAAAATAATTTAGACCATAGGTTAGAAAATGTTTTAACCCATCATAACGCCATTAGAAAAGGTTTAGGAAAAGAAATTTTTAAAAAAGATCAATTAAAAAAAGACCTGCTGAAAATTGCACCAGAGATATTAAAATTTTCCCAACCAGTTTGGAAAAAAATAGACGAATATAAATCAAAAGGAAAAAAAATATTATTTGAGGGAGCTCAAGGAATATTATTAGATGTAGATCATGGTACATATCCTTTTGTAACTTCTTCTAATACCGTTGCTTCATCTGCAGCTACAGGATCAGGTTGTGGTCCAAATACTATTAATTATGTTTTAGGTATTACCAAAGCTTATACTACTAGAGTAGGAGAAGGCCCATTTCCGACAGAACTTAAAAACAAAACAGGAGATTTATTGGGAAGCAGAGGAAAAGAATTTGGAACAGTAACAAGTAGAAAAAGAAGATGTGGATGGTTTGATGGAGTTCTTGTTAGACAAACCATAAAGATTTCTGGAATTAATGGGATAGCACTAACAAAACTTGATGTTTTAGATGAATTAGACGAGATTAAAATTTGTGTAAAATATGAAATTAATGGAAAAGAAATAGATTATCTTCCCGCTGCAGTAGAGGATCAGCTAAAAGTCAAAGCAATTTACAAAACTTTTAAAGGATGGAAACAGTCAACTAAGGGCACAAGAAATATGAAAGATCTTCCTGAAAATGCAAAAAGATATATACATGCTATTGAAGATTTTGTGGAAGCTAAGGTATCAAGTATATCCACAAGTCCAGAACGGGAAGACACAATTCTCCTAGAAGATCCTTTTGCAGTTTAATTAGATGGAAGTAAATTTTTGGATTTACTTGCGTTTATCATTGACTTTTGAAGTTTTTCAAAAGCTTTTGTTTCTATTTGTCTTATTCTTTCTCTACTTATTTTGTATTTTTTACTCAATTCATCTAAAGTTTTAGGAGTCTCACAAAGTCTACGAGCCTCAATTATTTCCTTCTCTCGAATGTTTAAAATTTTTATTGCATCTTTTAGAAGTTCTTTTTTATCTTCATATTCTTGTTTTTGTGAAACGATTAATTCCTGATCTAGACTGTCGTCCACCAACCAATCTTGCCATTCATCCGTTTCTCCTGCTTTAATCGGATCATTAAGTGATTTTTCTTGACCCATCATTCGTCTATTCATATTTACAACTTCTTCAGAGTCCACGTTTAATCTTTTTGAAATTTCTTCGACCTGTTCATTCCGCATATCGCCTTCTTGGCCAGGAGCAATTTGATTTTTAAGTTTTTTTAAATTAAAAAAAAGTTTTTTTTGTGCAGTTGTTGTTCCCATTTTTACTAGACTCCATGATCTTAAAACATATTCTTGTATGGCCGCTTTAATCCACCACATTGCATAAGTTGTTAGTCTAAATCCTTTATCAGGGTCAAATTTTTTTACAGCTTGCATTAATCCAATATTTCCCTCAGAAATTAATTCATTTACTGGAAGACCATAACCTCTATATCCCATTGCAATTTTAGCTACTAATCTTAAATGACTAGTGACTAGTTTGTGGGCAGCTTTTAAATTGCCACTTTCTTTCCAGCTCTTGGCGAGCATGTATTCTTCCTCTGCATCGAGCATCGGGAATTTTTTTATTTGTGCTAGATATAAAGATAACCCCCCAACTGTTGGAGTAGGCAAGTTAGAGACTTCTGTTTTTGTACTCATATGAGCTTTATTTATATATTAAGTAGCTATTTTTCAATTGTTAACTTCTTCAGTAAATTCAATCATTATTTCGTAGATTTATAAAATTTATACTATTTTTCACTAATAATATCTGCAAGTTTTTCAGCAACATAATTGTTTCCTTTGACATTTAAATGATCATCAACTTGAAAAAAATGATTATCTTTTAATTCAAGATTATAAAAAAATATGTTTTTAAATTTATCATCTTGTCCTAATGGATAATTTTTAAATTTTATTTCATAAGGGTTTGTATAAAAAACAATAATTTTTTTGTTTTTAAATTCTGGAAAATTTTCTAAAACTTTTAAAAAATACATTTTATGATATTTAAAATCTCTTAACTTATTTTTTTTTGTTATTATTTCGTGTGGTATAATAACAGAATATCTAAAAAATTTTTTAAATAATTTCCAATGTGATTTTCCTGGTTTTTTTGAAAAAAAGAAAAATTTTTTTTTGGCACTTTCAGGGGTGTTTTTTTTATATTGTATATTTTCATTCAGGTCATTGTAATGGTATTGGACTATAATAGTATCTATATTTTTCAAAATATCTTTTTCTTTTTTTTTTAAATATAAAAATTGTCTATAAGTTCCGTAGCCCGACACTGCTAAATTATAGACAGGAAGTTTTAGTTTTTTTTCTAGGAAATGAGAAAATGTTTCATCATCGTTAACTCCCCATCCCATTGCAACTGAGTCGCCAATTACAGCAATATTTTTTAAGTTTGAAAGCGGATGTGTTTGTTTTCTTCCATATTTATCAAAAGAAATTTCTGTATCAAATTCAACATTCTTAAACTTGCAAGAATTTTCAGCTGGAACATAAACAAGGTCTACATCAAACTTAATACACTCCAAATCACCCTGCCATATATTTCTTGTGCCACTATGAACATTAAAGTTTCTTTGATATTCTTGTATAAGTTTTAAGTCTGGTGTTATTTTGTTAAGAAAAAGTATAGCACTGATAATATATAACAAGAAACATCCTATCATATAATAAAATAAAATTATTACAGGTAAAAAAATAATTTTTTTAATTAATTTAATAGTCATCTTACGAACTTAATTTTTTTAATAAATTTAACAATTTATTAAAATCTGATGGTAAATCTGATTCGAAATTCATATATTCTTTATTTACTGGATGAAAAAATCCAAGACTTTTCGCATGTAATGCTTGTCGAGATAAAAAGTTTAAATTTTTTTCAAAGTCTTTATTTATTTTTTTAAATTTAATATTTTTTTTGCCATACTGTTTGTCACCTAAAAGTGGGCTGCCTTTGTATGACATATGAACTCTAATTTGATGGGTTCTTCCAGTTTCTAGTTCACATTCTAGTAAACTAATTTTTGGAACATCTTTGATATTAAAAACTTTCTTCGTAAAATAATTTGTGATAGCTTTTTTTCCATTAGTTTCACTAACCGTCATCAATTGTCTATTTTTTTTACTACGTCCTATTAAAGTTTCAATTTTACCCTTCAGAGGTCTTATTACACCCCATACTAATGCTAAATATTTTCTCTTTATTGTATGTTTACTAAATTGCTCACCCAGGTTTGAGTGTGCTAAATTATTCTTAGCAACAACAAGTATACCGCTAGTGTCTTTATCAATTCTATGAACTATGCCTGGTCTTAAAACTCCGTTTATATTAGACAATCTTTTTTTATATTTATAAATCAAAGCATTAACTAATGTTTTATCAAAATTTCCTGCTCCAGGATGCACGACCATACCAGAAGGTTTATTTACAACTAATATATCTTTGTCTTCATATAAAATATCTAATTTAATATTATAGGGCTTAATATTATTTTCTTCACTTTTGCCTATATTAACTAAAATAGTCTGATTGTTTTTAACTTTTTTTGATGGAGAAGACACGATCAAGTCATTCACTCTCACTTTATTTGATTCTATAATTTTTTTTAAATTAGAACGAGTTAAGTTTTTAATTTTATTTGATAAAATAATATCAAGTCTATTCCCTTCATCTCTCTCATTCGTTAAGAATTTTATTGTGTTATTTGTCATTTAAATTTAGATTATAAGCATTTGCGTTCGTAGCTCAACTGGATAGAGCGTCTGACTTCGGATCAGAAGGTTGAGGGTTCAAATCCTTCCGGGCGCACCAAATTTATAAAATCCACTCTTTGAATTTTTCTTTATTTTTAACTATAAAATTTGGGAAATTTGAGTCTATTTCTATCTTTTTTAAATCAAATCCTCTATTAAAAATATCTTTACTATTTAAAATTTTTTCTTTTATACTTTTTTCATCAGAATTTTCTAAAGTATTGAATTCTCCATGAGAATAAGATTTAATTTTTTTTGATATATCCGAAGGAGTTTGTAAGAAAGAAAAATGCCATCCACCATTTATTATTTGAATATTAATTTTATCTATTCTCCATTTAGGATACTTTTTAAATTTCATATTTCTCAATTTTTGAGGAGCAGGAAAATATTTTTTTAAACATAATCTTGACCCGATCCAGTTATTTTCATTTAAATTGAGTAAATTTAATTTATACATAAACATCATTTGAGAAAAAGCGGTAAATTTTGTTTTACTTTTTATTTGATTTAACTTTGTTAGATCAGGTATCTCATCAGAGTCTGATAAAATTACCAAGTCATTATCATTAGCTTTTTTTAATCCTTCAGAAATATAATTTCTCTGATGTTGCTCTATGATAGACTCCCCACCCTTATGTTGATCAAACCCTTTTTCTTTATTAAAGTCGGCAACTACATATATAATTTTATTTTTATACTTAGAGAAATTATTAATATTAAAATTTAATTTTTTTTCTTTTCCTTGATGAGTCTTTGTAGATTCAGATATTACAAAAAAATCAACATGTTCGTTTAAAATGTTGAATCTTAGATCCAAGATATGATCTTCATTAAAATATTGGAAGCAGTCATATATTGCCATTATTTTTTTGTAAATGTCGTTAAACCTATTTTTTTTCCTTCTATTTTTGATGAAGAACAATGTAGATTTGTTCTATCAAATATTAGCATTGATCCCAATTCCCACTCGTAAACAAGTTCTATTTCAAGTCCTTTCAAGTTTTCGATTTTTTCGTGATTTAAAAATTTTTTGTGATCTTCTTTGCTAAATGCTTTATCACCAAACATTCCAATATGTTCATCTGATCTCTTGTTTTGCCCATAGTTTAACTTTTTCATTTTTAATTCCTCTTTGTCGATAGTAAAATTTGTTGAATTTCCATAGTGTCTATTTTTAAATATCACAGTGCTTCCGACTGGAGTAAGGGGAATTAAGCTTTGTTTGTAAATTAAATCCTCTGAATTAAATCCACCATCTATGTGTAAACCAATTGGATTATAACTCTCTTGAAAAAGACCGTATATTTCATCTCCACTGTCAGTTTTAAGGTTATCGTATTTGAAATCACCTATTTCATTTTTTAACCTTTGATAAAACAAAGTCTCTAATTCTTTTCCATATTCAACTAGCCATCTTTTTTTGATAACATTTTGTTTTTTATTATGAACTGTAGTAGGTAATTTATGGTATAAATCTAGAAATTTACCAACCTCTTCTTTACTAAAAAGATTTTTTAATACTTTTGGAGAACTCTCGTTCTTTTTAATTTCTTCAAATTTAGTATGCATTTTTACTCACCGATATTAATTAATGTTCCTCTTATTCTAGCTCCGTAGTATGAAAGGTAGAATATTATTACACCAAGAACAAAATAAAGTGAAGATATAGAAATAGACTTCCAAATTTGAAAGTAATTTACAGAGTTATTGATCAAAATATTTCTCATTTCCTCAAAAATATGAACTAAAGGAAGCAGCTTTGCAGTTGTTTGAAGCCACGCAGGTAGAATTTCTATTGGATAATATATGCATCCTAAAGGTGCCAGAAAGAACAAACTCGCCCAAGCGATATTTTCAAAAGATGGACCAAATCTTAATAGTCCAGATGTCACAAGAAGCCCTAAAGTTACACCAAAAATATAAAGGCTAAAAAGAAGCAGAAGCAAAGGAAGACCTAAACTAAAAATGGACACACCAAAAAGAGGTATTGCTATTAGTGCAGCAGGAATTAATCCAATAGAAGTTCTAATTATAGCCGTTAAGGTAAGTGCAGTAATTATTTCACTAATTTTAATAGGAGCTATAAAAAGATTAGTAAAATTTCTACTCCATATTTCTTCAAGAAACATCATATTATAACTTATGCTTGATCTAAACAAAAAGTCATAAAGAATAGCTGCTGTCAAAATAACACCTACGGTGTTAGAATAATAAGCAGATTCCATTGTAAAAAATTTTGATATAAAACCCCATAAAAATACTTGAATGGAAGGCCAATAGATTAAATCAAGAATTCTTGGAAAAGAACTTTTAATTAAATAGAGATGTCTTAAGCTTAAACCGTATATTTTATGCCATCTCATCTTTGCTCCTTGCTATTTTAAGAAATGTTTCCTCTAAGTTTTTCCTTCCGTGTTTTTTAATCAGCTGATCACAAGTTCCACTGTCAGTAATTTTTCCACTTTTCATCATTATTACATTATCGCACAATCTTTCAATTTCTTTCATGTTATGTGAAGCTAATAGAATTGTAATTTCATTTTTAGATTTATAATTTTCAATATACTCTCTTACAAAATCTCCTATGTCAGGATCTAAACTGGCAGTAGGTTCATCTAAAAATAAAACTTTTGGTTTATTTATTAAAGATTTAGCAAGAGATACTCGATTTTTTTGACCAGATGAAAGTTCCCCGGTCTTTTTATTTAAAAATTTATTTAAATTTAAGTCATCAGAAATTTCCATTATTCTATCATTAAAATCTTTAATACCGTAAAGCCTGGCATATATCTCTAAATTTTGTTTTACAGAAAGTTTTTTTGGCAACTCAATATAAGGTGATGCAAAATTCATTTTATTAAGTAATTCATATTTATCTATTTTATTAATATCTTTATCATCAATATAAATATTTCCACTTGTTGGTTTTATTAAACCTAACATCATTCCTATCGATGTAGTTTTTCCACAACCATTAGGCCCTAAAAGGCCTATAGTTTCGTTTGATGAAACTTTAAAACTTATATTTTTTACAGCAAAAATATCATTGAATTTTTTTACTAAATTTTTAACTTCTAATTTCATTATTTACCCGAGGCATGTTTAAGTCTATCATTTATAGCAATTCCAATATTTTTTTCTGGTATTTTTGCTACATAAATTTTTTTGTATTTTTTGTTTTTTATTTTTCTTAAAATTTTATATAAATTTCTAGCAGCTTCATTTAAATCTGATTTCTTGCTTAAATTAAATGTATGATTTGTTTCTCTATATTTTTTTCCAAAAATAATAAAAGCATGATTTTTCGTAACTTTTTTTTGATTTAGTTTCATTGGAATTCCAGGAGAATAATGTTTTTTTAAACTGCCAGGAGCTTTGATATTTTTGTGTTTTTTTGTAATGTCAACTTTTAATTTTATTATTTTACTAATTATATTTGGACTAATAATTCCAGGTCTTAAAATCTTAATTTTATTTGTTAAGTCAACTACCGTAGATTCAATACCAATTTTACATTTTCCACCATTTAAAATTATTTTTACCTTCTTTCCAAACTCATCAAAAACATCGTAAGGAGTTACGGGACTAATGCTTGAAGATTTATTGGCACTTGGAATAGCCAATGGAAATTTTATCTTTGCCAATATATTTTTAATTATTTTATGGCTTGGAAATCTAACAGCTACAGTATCTAATTTTGCAGTAGCTAAATTTGAAACTTTTGACGATTTTTTTTTATTTAAAACAAACGTTATTGGACCAGGACATAACTTTTTATAAAGTTTTAAAAAGTTTTTATTTATCTCAACATCTTTAGACAAATCTTTAATTTTGCTATAATGAATTATAAGAGGATTTTTAATTGGTCTTTTTTTTAATTTATATATTTTTTTTACCGCTATATCAGAATAAGCATTAGCGGCTAATCCGTAAACAGTTTCTGTTGGAATACCTATAACGTGATTTTTTTTCAAATATTTTATCACTTGGCCTATATTATTATTGTTATTTTTCAATATATTTGAATAGATATTTTTCATAATCTTATTATTATACTATTAATGAAAAGCAAAAATATTCTAGCTGACATCAAAAGTAAATCATTAAAAGAAGCAAAAGAAGAAATTAACTTAATTTTAAGCAAATTAGAAAAAAATGACGCAGACCTCGAATCGTCTATGGAAGACTACCAAAGACTTATTCACTTGAATCAACATGTAGATTTTTTATTTAAGAAAAAGTTTAAAGAAATTTCTTCTATGTCAAAAAAAATAAAAAATAAATTATGATTAAAAATAAAATTACTTCCTACGCTAAAAAAACAGATAATTTTCTAAAGAAATATTTTAAAAATGAAAGTAACTCCATTCTAATAACTCCAATGAAATACGGAACCCTAGGAGGTGGAAAGAAAATAAGATCCTCAGTAATTATGAATACTGGCAAATTATTTAATATTAAAACGGAAAAACTTTTAAATATTTGTGGCGCGGTAGAATGCATCCATTCATACTCACTTATACATGATGATTTGCCTTGTATGGATAATGACAAAATAAGAAGAGGCAAACCTTCGACCCATATAAAATTTGGGGAGTCCACAGCAGTACTGGCTGGAAACTCACTGTTAACTTTAGCGTTTCAAATGATAGCAGATGAAAAATTCAACATTGATAAAAATGCGAAAACTGAATTAATTGAAGAACTAGCTCAGTGCTCTGGCCACACAGGTATAGCAGGTGGTCAAGAGTTAGATTTGAAGTTTGAAAGAAAAAAGAAAACAGTTAGTCAAATTATTAACATGCAAAGAAAAAAAACTGGAAAATTATTCAATTTCTGTTGTTTATCAGCTGGAATAGTGGCCAAAAAAAATAAAAAAATCAAAAAAGAATTAAGCAACCTAGGTGAGGATATAGGGCTTCTTTTTCAATTAGCTGATGATTTTATTGACGTTAAAGGCTCAATAAAATTAGCAGGTAAACCAACTAGAAAGGATAAAAAAAAAGGCAAATCTACTCTAGTAAGTTTAATTGGATATGAAAATGCCTATAGTTTTGCTAATAAATTAAAAAAAAATATATTGAGTAAACTGTTAAAACATGAAAAAAAAGCTAAAGATTTAATAGATACTGTAGAGTTTATAATAGGAAGAAATTTTTAATGACAACAAAATTACTTGATCAAATTAATTATCCATCAGATTTGAGAAAACTAAAAAAAAATCAATTATTTCAAGTTGCTGAAGAATTGCGTAAAGAGCTTATTGATGTTGTTTCTGAAACTGGAGGTCATTTAGGTGCTGGTCTAGGTGTTGTTGAATTGACGGTTGCTTTACATTATGTTTTTGATACTCCTAAGGACAAATTAGTTTGGGATGTTAGCCATCAATGTTATCCACATAAAATTATTACTGGAAGAAAAAACGAAATAAGAACTCTTAGACAAGGAGAGGGTTTATCTGGTTTTACTAAAAGATCTGAGAGTGAATATGATCCTTTTGGAGCTGCTCACAGCTCTACCTCAATATCATCTACTTTAGGAATGGCGGTTGCCAAGAAATTATCTAACGATAACAATAATGTGGTGGCTGTCATAGGAGATGGTGCTATGAGTGCGGGAATGGCTTATGAAGCCATGAACAATGCCGGAGCATTAAAATCTAAATTAATAGTAGTACTCAATGACAATGATATGTCAATTGCTAGACCAGTTGGAGCAATGAGCAAGTATTTAGCAAAATTAATGTCTGGAAAAATTTATTTTAGTTTTAGAGAAACGGTTAAATTAATTACATCTGCTTTTTCAAAAAGATTTAGTCAAAAAGCCGGTAAAGCAGAAGATATACTAAGAAGTTTAGTAACCGGAGGCACTTTATTTAGCGAATTAGGTTTTTTTTATATAGGACCTATAGACGGTCATGATGTAAATAATTTGGTTTCAATTCTTGATAATGTTAAAAATTCTAATCATCAGGGACCAATATTAATCCATACTGTTACAAAAAAAGGAAAAGGTTATAAACCAGCAGAGGACTCAGGAGACAAATATCATGGTGTTTCTAAATTTAACGTAATAACAGGGGAGCAAAAAAAAAGTCAATCTAACACCCCTTCTTATACAAAAGTATTTGCAGAAACACTTATAAAGCACGCCGAAAAAGATACAAAAATTATAGGAATTACTGGAGCTATGCCCTCTGGAACCGGATTAAATTTGTTTGAAAAAAAATTTCCAGATCGTATGTTTGATGTAGGTATAGCAGAGCAACACGCTGTTACTTTTGCTGCTGGTTTAGCCACCGAAGGCTACAAACCGTTCGCTGCAATTTATTCTACATTTTTACAAAGAGCTTACGATCAAGTTGTTCACGATGTAGCTATACAATCATTACCCGTCAGATTTGCAATAGATAGAGCTGGTTTAGTTGGTGCAGATGGACCTACCCACGCAGGCTCGTTTGATATTACTTATTTATCGACACTACCTAATTTTGTTGTAATGGCTGCTAGTGATGAAGCAGAGTTAATTAAGATGATTAATACCTCTGTTAAAATTAATGACAGACCTTCCGCTTTTAGATATCCAAGAGGAAATGGAATTGGAATTGAACTTCCAGGAATTAATGAAACTTTAAAAATTGGAAAAGGAAGAATAATTAAAAAGGGAAGACAAGTGGCAATACTAAATTTTGGCGCAAGACTGGAGGAATGTAAAAAAGCTTCAGAAATTTTAAATTCTAAAGGAATTAATATTACGATTATAGATGCTAGATTTGCAAAACCATTAGACGAACAATTAATAATGGAAGTTGCAACTAATCATGAAGTTGTTATTACAATTGAAGAGGGTTCTATAGGAGGTTTCGGATCTCATGTGATGCAATTGTTATCTGATAAAGGAGTTTTTGATAGAGGGTTAAAATTTAGGTCTATGATTTTACCTGATTTATTTATTGATCAAAACAGCCCTGAAAAAATGTATGAAAGAGCCGGATTGGACTGTCAATCTATAGTAAATAAAATTGAAGAAACATTAAGCTCAAATATTATTTTTGCAAAAAGTAAAAATAAAAATTAACCACACTGAGCTCTATTTAAAAGAAAATGATCTAAGAGAACACAATGTATCATTGCTTCTCCAATAGGAACTGCTCTTATACCTACACAAGGGTCATGTCGACCTTTAACAGAAATATTCGTATTTTTTCCTTTTTTATCAATTGTTTCTCTACTTGTTATAATTGATGACGTAGGTTTTACTGCAAAGGAAGTAATAATATTTTGTCCTGTTGAAATACCTCCAAGTATTCCTCCAGCTTTATTAGACTTAAATTTTACTTTGCCAGATTTAAGTCTCATTTCATCAGAATTTTCTTCTCCACTTAGAAAAGCAGAATTCATACCTGAACCTACATTAACTCCTTTGACAGCATTGATACTCATCAAAGCAGCTGCTATGTCTGCATCAAGTTTTGAATAAACAGGAGCTCCAAGCCCAACAGGCACTCCTGAAGCTCTTATTTCTATTACCGCGCCACAAGATGACCCAGATTTTCTAACTGCTAATAAATAATTTTCCCAATTTTTTACAGATTTTTTGTCTGGACAAAAAAACGGATTTTTCCTTATTTCAGAATTTTTCCAGTTATTTAAATTACATGACATTAAACCTAATTGAGTTACTGCTCCAACTACACTATATTTTTGACCAATAAGTTTTTTTAAAACTATTTTTGCTACAGCCCCAGCTGCTACTCGACATGCTGTTTCTCGAGCAGATTGGCGACCTCCTCCTCTAAAATCTCTAATGCCATATTTTTTAAAATAAGTATAATCAGCATGACCTGGTCTAAATTTATTTTTTATAGTTTCATAATCTCTAGATCTTTTATCTTCATTATGAATTATCATAGAGATTGGTGTTCCTGTGGATTTTCCCTGAAACACACCTGACAAGATATTCACCTTATCGGACTCTTTTCTTTGGGTTGTAAACTTAGATTGTCCAGGTCTTCTTCTATTCATGTCTTTTTGTATGTCGCTTTCAGAAATATCAATATTTGGTGGACAACCATCAATTATACAGCCTATTGCTGGGCCATGGGACTCTCCCCAAGTAGTAAATCTAAATATTTTTCCAAAAGTATTAAAAGACATAGTTATTTAATGTATAAATTATTTTATA
>MDTG01083806.1_pt1 | contig 28602 bp, 25 predicted proteins | sample 811421 | NCBI WGS metagenome assembly MDTG01 (sample SAMN05326645, study PRJNA326480) | marine metagenome | isolation source: seawater | place: Pacific Ocean: South East | collected 2011
CTCACAGTTCAATCCAAAAAGGAGCGAATGTAGCTGGTTATGGCCACATAAGACTCATCGAAGTTAACGAAGAACAGGGGATGCGTTCAGATGCCCTAAGCGTTGCGATCGACCAGGACCGAGCAGATGGGCTTAACCCTGTGTTCGTTGCAGCGACAGTTGGGACAACTGGCACGACTGGCGTTGACCCGATTCGGGCAGTCGGAGAAATCTGCCAAGAGCAGGACTTGTGGCTCCACATAGATGCCGCTTATGCCGGCAACGCGATGATTTGTCCGGAGTTTAGATTCCATCAAGACGGGCTCGATCTTGCCGACAGCTACACCTTCAACCCCCACAAATGGTTAATGGTGAACTTCGACTGCTCTGTTTTCTATGTAGCAGATCGAGCTCCACTCATTGATTGCTTAAGTATTTTGCCGCCATATTTAAAGAACGAAGCAAGTGAATCCGGAGCAGTTATCGACTACCGAGACTGGCATGTTCCATTGGGCCGTAGGTTCCGAGCTCTCAAACTGTGGTGGGTAATCAGAAGTTACGGGGCTGATGGGCTCAGATCGATGATCCGTTACCACGTGGCTTTAACCCAGGAGTTAGCAAGCCGCTTGGATACCGACCCACGATTCGAGATAGTCGCACCCCATCCGTTTGCCCTTGTCTGCTTCAGGTGCACAGAAAGCGATGAAGCCACAAGTCGTTTGATAAACGCTGTTAGCGATACAGGCAATGTCGCTTGGACCGGATCTGAACTTGATGGGCGACCGATGATTCGAGTATCTATTGGACAGCGAGCCACCGAACAACGCCATGTTGAAGGTCTCTGGGATCTGATAGATGAACTCGCCTAAAGGCATACTGAATTTTTGAAGCTAAATAGCGAAGCCACCCGTTTTGGTTTCGAGATACTCGCTAATGCCTTCATGCCCACCTTCGCGCCCGACTCCCGAATCTCCCATTCCCCCAAAGGGAACTGAAGCTGAAGTCGGGTTCACATCGTTAATTCCGATGATGCCAAACCGCAGTCCTTCAAACGCTCGCATAGCTACCGCTATGTCACGCGTGTAAACGTAAGCCGCCAATCCATAATTGGTGTCATTAGCTAGATCGATTACCTCTTCGGCGTCGTCATAACCAATTACGGGAGCTACTGGCCCAAAGGTCTCTTCCCTGTAGATGGACATCGTCGACTGAACATCAGTTAAGACAGTTGGGGCGAAGAAATGGCCGTTACCATGCTCGCCCTCCGTCAGCCGAACCCCGCCGACCGGTACTCCAGCTCCTTTATCGCGAGCGTCTTCTACCTGGTGTTCGACCTTTGCCACTGCCGCTTCGTTAATCAGAGGGCCAACACCAATTCCATCCTCCATACCGTTACCTGTTTGAAGTTTTTCGACTCTGCTACAGAGGGTTTCTTCAAAGGCTGAACGTAAAACATTCGGCACGTAGAGTCGGTTGGGACTTATGCATGCCTGGCCAGCGTTCAAAAACTTCAGAGCGGCTGCGCCTTTAGCCGCATGCACAGGGTCTGCGTCAGGGAAGACTATGAACGGGGCATGCCCCCCGAGTTCCACGGAGATCCGCTGAAGATTAGCCGCAGATTTCGCTGCAAGAGTTCGGCCGACGGCAGTGCTACCTGTGAACGTGAGCTTCGCGACTCTCGGGTCTCCAGTGAAGACATCGCCAATCGGCACTGGGTCATGAGCGGTAACCAGATTGATGACGCCGTCTGGAATGCCCGCATCAATAAAGACTTCATAGGTGGCTTTCGCACAAAGAGGTGTGGCTTCCGCGGGTTTCAAAACCAGCGTGCACCCAGCAGCAAGCGCTGGACCCATCTTTCGCGTAAGCATCGAGATCGGATAGTTCCATGGAGTAACCGCTGCCACAACCCCAACAGGAGCCTTCACGGAAAGAAATCGTTGATCCGGCCGTTGGGAAGGCAGCCATTCCCCGGTAACTCGCTTGGCTTCTTCAGCAAACCAAATCAGAAAATCTGCGGCGTACTTAACCTCGGCACGTGATGCCTTAAGGGGCTTCCCTTGTTCTGCGGTCATAAGTTGAGCGAGCTGTTCGCTGCGTTCAGTCATCAACTCCCATGCTCGGTACAGAAGCCGGGAACGCTCGTAAGCGGTGGTACTCGACCAAGCCGGGAATGCTTCGCTAGCAGCATCAATCGCTGCCGTTGCGTCGGTTGCGTCGCCTGCTGGAACTGTTCCAAGCACATCTCCTGTTGCTGGATTTATGACGTCAAACGTCTTCCCAGAATTGGACTCAACCCAAGCTCCATTAATAAACACGTTGACCTCCGCTACTTTCGATTATTTCAGTCTTGGTTTTCTCACCCAACAAGGGCCTAGTTCGGTCCTATTGCCTCGATGAAGCGATCATTTTCTTCAGGCTTGCCGATGGTAACCCGCAGGCCTTCATTCTCAAACGGGCGAGTTACGATGCCCTTGCTTTCGAGTCGCTGAAACAGAGGTCCAGCATGTTCCTCGACAGGAAGCCATAGAAAGTTCGCTTGGCTCGGAGTAACCGGCCATCCCAACTCTAAAAGCTCCTCTGTAATGCGGTCCCGTTCACTAATTACTTCAGCTACGCGGTCCTCAAGTTCTTTCTCCGCAGCTGACTCAAGAGACGCCAAGACCGCTGTTTGCGCAACCCCGTTCACTAAAAACGGTAGTGCTACTTTGTCGATCGCCCCGATGACTTCAGGATGGCCTAGTGCATACCCAACTCGGAGGTTCGCTAGACCATAGGCCTTAGAGAAGGTTCTAAAGACAACAGCATTGTCATGATGAGGCAGAATCTCCGTGACTGGGTTTCCTACCGATTCATCAGTCACAAACTCGAGGTATGCCTCGTCGATTATTACGACGACATCATCACCAACCGTATCCAACAAATTGGTGAGACCTTTTGTGCTGCAAACCGTTCCAGTTGGGTTATTTGGAGTTGACAAGATCACAAGTTTCGTTCGCTCAGTCACTGCCTGCGCAACGGCGTCTAGGTCGAAAGCTTGCTCTTTCAGCGGAACCATGATCGGGTTTGCTTCAGCAATAGCACTGAAAACCGGGTGCACTTCGAATGATCTCCATGGATAGACCACCTCATCACCTGAACCAACATAGGCAGTGAAGGCTTGCTGCAGCAGACCAACTGAGCCGCAACCTATGGTCACCTGCTCTGGCGCTACTCCTTGGCGATCTGATATCGCAGCGCGTAAGGCTTCTCCTCGGTGGTCGGGATATCGATTTAACAGCTTTGCCCCGTCGGACACTGCTTCTAAAACCGATGGGAGGGGGCCGTAAGAACTCTCGTTAGACGCCAGCTTTATTGCTTCAGTCAGTTGATGATCAGCTGCTGCCTGCGCAGCTGATTTTCCCGGTTTGTACTGCGGTAGGTTGTCAACCACCGCGCGAGGTCGTCCGCTCACCAGCGCTCCTTAAAAATAGCTCTGTTGCAGCCTATGCGTTTATTTAGTTAAGGCTTCAAGAAGTGGCATATGGGGCTCGGCACCTCCGGCTGGATTTAGCGGAATGACAACTATCTCCGTAGCACCAGCCTCACGATGTTCATCGAGTCGACACGTAATTCGTTCAGGATCACCCCATGCGACCAGCGCGTCCACCAACGCGTCACTTCCACCATTCGTGAAGTCTTTGTCACTGAAACCCAAATTACGCCAAGCTCGATGGTAATAATCGAGGCCTATGTAAAAGGTCAGAGCTTTGCGAGCTAGCTTCCTGGCTTCTTGCGGATCTTCTACTAGCAGACACATTTGAGTAACGTTCAGCGCTGCGCCGCTATCAATATAGTTTCGGGTTTTCTCGGTATGAGTCGGGGTTTGCAAGAAGGTGCTAACTCCATCAACTAACCCTGCCAAGGCTGCCAACATTTTCGGACCGTGCGCCGCGACATGAATTTCGAGTTCATGGTCTCCTGGAATTGAAACTTCGGCGCTCCGAACTGCTTCGACATAGTCGCGTAACTTCGCGACCGGAGGCTCCCAAACGTGTCCTCGAGCCCGAGCTAATCCTGGATTTGAAACCCCGAGACCCAAGATGAACCTGCCTGCATGAAACTCCGACAGCGTACGAGCTCCCGCTGCTGCAGCAATCGCGTCCCTCGCATAAACATTCGCGATGCCAGTTCCGACCCTAAGAGTGGTTGTCGCCGACATCACATGTGCTGCAGCAACGAATGGTTCTCTACCAAATAGTTCGGGCACCCATAAAGTCTCGACACCCATTGACTCGAGCTCTCTCCCGAAGCTCCAAAGCAGATCACCTGACATTCTGTCGGTGTTGAACATGACCCCAATTGAGGATTTTCCGCGACTCACTTCAGTACCTGCTTTGCCTTGGAAGTCTTACTAGTCCACTACCGAGAGTATCCTCATGAATTCAGGCGACCAGGGAGCAAACATGTTTAATCGACCCATAGAACCTGCTTGGTTCATAGCTGTTGGGGTCGCCATTTCTTGGCTTGGCATCCTGATGAAGAGCATCCCCGTGATTTTCACTGGTTTCGGGATGTTTATCGGCTTCGCGCTTTCGACCGCATTAAATGTTCTCAACGAAACTAGGTTCGGCCCGCCTCAAACCTGGGGCGACGACGAGGATTTACCAGAACAGCAATGATCGAGCCAAGGCAGCTTGACTCTGCCTTTAACTCAGACTGAGGGCTCCAGCCACTAGGTTCTTCTCATGTTCAATCTGAAATCTTTGGCCACTACTTCTGCCGAGAGTGCTTCGTAATGCGTTTCGGAGCTTTTTTAGCGCCTCACCACCCCGTCGGCGAAAACCCAATGCTTCAATTCCGACGCGATCTAGACCTTGTGGAACAACTCGACAAGCTGCTTTTCGATGAATTTTGGTGCGGAGAACACCACTCATCGGGATGGGAAATGATCGCGAGCCCCGAGATGTTTTTAGCGGCTGCCGGGGAACGTACTTCGCGGATACGGCTCGGGACAGGCGTTATTTCTCTTCCTTATCACCATCCGTTTAACGTTGCCCAAAGAATCGTGCAGTTAGATCACATGACAGCAGGAAGAGTGATCTTCGGGACAGGGCCCGGGGCGCTCCCCTCTGATGCGCATACCTTTGACATTGACCCCATGCTTCTGCGGGACCGCCAAGACGAAGCTCTCGGAGTCATACTTCGTCTCCTCAACGGGGAACCCCGCTTCTCCTATGAGACCGACTGGTTTACGATGAAAGATGCGCAGCTGCAGCTGCTACCAGTCCAGGAACAGGTCCCTGCGGCAACCGCTTCAATGGTTTCTCCATCAGGGATGACGCTGGCGGGAAAATACGGCATCGGGGTTTTATCTATTGGTTCTATGGCGTCCGAGGGAATCACAGCGTTGGCGACGCAATGGGACTTCGCAGAAGACGCTGCTCAGAAGTCAGGGTCTACAGTCGATCGGTCAGAGTGGCGCGTGCTTCTCAACTGGCATATTGCAGAGACGCGTGAACTCGCACGCGAGCAAGCGCGAGAGGGACTTCAACGTTGGCACAACGAGTACATCGTAGGGACCTTGCAACGCCCAGGAACAGTCGCATACGAGGACCCCGACGAGGCGCTAGAAGCGGTTTGCGGTGGTGCCTCCAAAGGCATCGCTCAGTCAGCAGTAGTTGGTACGCCTGATGATCTCGTTGAATTCATTCGCAACATGGCAGATCTGACTGGTGGTTTCGGAACCGCTATCGGCTTCGTACACGATTGGGCCACACCTCGAGACACTGCCAATAGTTGGGATCTCGTCGCACGTTACGTCATACCTGAACTGAATGGTTATACCCAGAATTTGAAGCAGTCCCAAGAGTTTGTTTCCACTAAGCGCGATGCGTTTAATCGAGCAGGAGAAGCCATACTCGACAAGATCCTTTCGAATGAAAAGGCAGCTGAGGCCATGAAGGTGACAGCGAACCAAAGCAAACATAACGCCGCAGAAAACTAGCCGGTTCAGCCAGTCCACTTCACGACGCAAAACCATCCTAAAATTCTTGGTCTTCGCCGATGAACTCATATTCCTCTTTACCTAGAGGCACTACTTTGTGTCTTTCGTGGCACACTTGATCTTCCGTGCCTGTCCACTTCTCACAAATCCAATAGCCGTGACTATCGCCGATTCATTTACCTCACGCGCCGATCTGCGTAATGTCGCGATAATCGCTCACGTTGATCATGGGAAAACGACCCTTGTTGATGCCATGCTTTGGCAATCTGGGGCTTTTCGCGAAAACGAAGACGTGCAAGAACGCGTGCTTGACTCGATGGATCTAGAACGCGAAAAAGGCATAACCATCTTGGCCAAAAATACCGCCGTTCATTGGCGCGATGAATCAGATCAAGACGTGAAGATAAATATCATCGACACTCCGGGCCATGCTGACTTCGGGGGCGAAGTGGAGCGAGCCCTCACTATGGTCGACGGAGTTGTCTTGCTTGTGGATGCATCCGAGGGACCGCTACCACAAACTCGATTTGTATTGCGCAAAGCTCTCGCTCTTGATCTTCCAGTAGTACTCGTCATCAACAAAATAGACAGACCAGACGAACGTATCTCAGAAGTCATCGACGAGACTTATGAGCTCTTCCTTGACCTTGATGCTCAGGACCACCAAATTGATTTTCCGATTGTGTATACCGATGCCCGCAAAGGCACCGCAACTACGGATCTTGCATCCCCAGGTTCTGACCTGAGTATTTTGTTCGAAGTTTTAGTTAAAGCTGTTCCTTCGCCAACTCACAATCCGGACCACCCTCTTCAGGCATGGGTAACGAACCTCGATGCCAACCCATATGTCGGCCGCCTAGCTTTGTGCAGAGTGCTGCACGGCACTCTGAGCAAAGGCGGCGCTGTCGCCTGGTGCAGATTCGACGGTTCTATAGAAACAACTCGAATCGCAGAGCTATACACCACTGAAGGTCTCACTCGCGTCGACGTTGACGAGGTAGGGCCTGGTGAAATTGCTGCTGTCGCGGGCATCCCCGAAATAACGATCGGCGAAACCCTTAGCGATCCATCCTCACCTATCCCACTTCCAGTAATAACGGTTGACGAACCTAGCCTTTCGATGACAATAGGGATTAACACGTCACCGCTGGCCGGGACCGAAGGCAAGAAGATGACCGCCCGTCTTATCAAGAACCGTCTCGAAGCAGAACTCATAGGTAACGTTTCGCTGCGGCTGTTCGACACTGAGCGCCCCGACGCATGGGAAATCCAAGGAAGAGGCGAACTTCAGTTAGCCGTTCTTGTCGAGATTATGCGCCGCGAAGGGTTCGAACTAACAGTAGGTAAGCCTCGTGTACTAACAAAAACTATTGATGGCGCGTTACACGAACCTGCCGAACGCGTGACAATAGACATACCAGAAGACCACGTCGGAGCGGTCACCCAGTTGCTGGGTGAGCGTAAGGGTCGACTCGAAGAGATGACCAATCATGGAACTGGTTGGGTACGTCTTGATTACCTAATACCGGCTCGTGGTCTTATCGGATTTAGAACTGAATTTCTGACTGAAACTCGAGGTACCGGCCTTCTCCATCATGTGTTCGATAGTTATATTCCTTGGAGTGGTGAGCTCCGGTCGCGTCACACGGGTTCCATCGTCGCTGATCGCACAGGTCAAGTAAGCGGCTACGCAGCTTCTACTATTCAAGACAGAGGAACGCTGTTCGTAGGACCGAGTGCACCGGTATATGAGGGAATGGTAATTGGAGAGAATCCCCGCCCTGACGACCTCGACGTCAACATCTGCAAGGAAAAGAAACAGACGAATATCCGCGCTGCGGCAGCTGATGATGCGGTCCGGCTCAGCCCCCCACGAACACTCTCTCTAGAGCACGCTTTGGAATTCATCGCTGACGACGAATGCGTTGAAGTGACCCCGGAAAGCATCCGTATCCGCAAAGTAGAACTGAATTCTGGGGCCAGACTCCGAGCCAAAAAGCGTGCTCAGACTTAATAGACCCTGTTAGCAGCGATAAATTGGCGAAATGGATATAAACCCGTACCAGATATCAGTCTCCGATGAAGTCCTCGAAGATCTCAGCTATCGCCTATCTAAAACACGGTGGCCTGAAAAAGAACTCGTGGAAGACTGGTCTCAAGGAATACCCCTGAGCTACGTCCAAGAAATGTGTGATTACTGGCTAACTAGCTACGACTGGCGTCAGCGAGAAGCTTCCTTAAACAGATTTGACCACTTCACTGCTGCTGTAGCAGGTTGCGACATCCATTTCATTCACCAACAGTCACCACATGACGAGGCTATTCCCCTAATCCTGTCCCACGGGTGGCCAGGTTCTGTCGTCGAGTTCCAGAAGGTGATTGAACCCCTTACTAATCCAACAGACCATGGCGGTAACGCCGAAGATGCCTTTCACGTTGTTTGCCCATCGTTGCCGGGTTATGGGTTCAGCGGCAAGCCACCACAAGCTGGTTGGGGCGTCGAAAAAATTGCAGACGTGTTCACCGAACTTATGGGCGGGCTGGGTTACCCGAGATTCGGCGCTCAGGGCGGTGACTGGGGTTCGGCAATTACGACCGCTATCGGCGGCCGTCACCCTGAGAAATGTCTGGGCATCCACCTGAATATGGTTATGCGAGGAAACCGCCCCAAAGACCGCGAACCCACCGAAGAAGAACAGGCTGCGCTTGCAGCTGCTGCCCACTACAGAGATTGGGACTCTGGTTACTCGACCCAACAAGGAACACGCCCGCAAACCTTGGGATACGGCCTAACAGATTCTCCCGTTGGACAATTGGCGTGGATTCTCGAAAAATTTTGGGCTTGGACGGACAACCAAGGCCACCCCGAGGACGCTCTATCTCGAGAAGAGATGCTCGACAACATCATGATCTATTGGGTGACAAAATCAGCGACTTCTTCGGCACGTCTCTACTGGGAAAGTTTTCGGTCGTTGAGACCCGCTCAAGTTAATGTGCCTACCGGTGTCGCTGCGTTTCCTCGGGAAATTATTCCCCCAGTGAGATCTTGGAGTGAAGGGACTTACACCGATATTCGGAGGTGGACCAAGATGCCCAAGGGAGGCCACTTCGCTGCGTTTGAACAACCGGAACTATTCGTCGAGGATGTTCGCTCATTTTTCTCAGAGATTCGTTGAGGACCAGATGCTTCGTGGATTGAACATGGACCGCCAGCTCCTGATTTCGAGCTTGATTGAGTACGCAGGTCGCAATCACTCCAACACCGAGGTTGTGGCGACTGACTCTACGGGTCGGGTGCACCGAACCAACTGGACACAAGTTCACCGTCGAGCACAACAAGTATCGGGTGCATTGCGCGCATCAGGAATCAAACAAGGCGACCGAGTAGGCACTATCGGATGGAACGACCATCGACATTTAGAGGTCTACTACGGGATAACAGGTATTGGTTCGGTGTTGCATACGGTCAACCCTCGCCTGCGCGAAGAACAGATCGCTTGGATTATCAACCACGCAGAAGACCAACTAGTTTTTGTTGATCCAGATTTCTTGTCCGTAGCGGAGACAATCGCTCCAGAAACTGTTTCCGTCCGTTCATGGATAGTCCTCGCTGATGAGGTACCAGAAACCTCTTTGCGCAATGCGGTCGCTTATGAAGAGTGGATCAAAGACAATTCCCCGATTGAAGAATGGCCCATCTTGGACGAGTGGAGCGCCGCTACTCTCTGTTACACCTCGGGAACTACAGGCAATCCCAAAGGGGTTATGCAGAGCCACCGCTCCATAGTTCTGCAAACCTGGGCTACTTGCACTGGCGACGGGCACGATGTCAATTCAAGTCAGTCGATACTGCTGGCTGTCCCGATGTTCCATGTCAATGGCTGGGCAATTCCTTTCGCAGCCGCTATGGCTGGAGCAAAACTCGTTTTGCCTGGACCTGACATGTCCCCCGAGTCGATCGTTCGGCAAATCCAAGAGGAGAATGTCACGTTCTCTGCTGGGGTTCCAACAATCTGGCTGTCAGTCGTTCAACATTTACAAGAAAGCGGAGCCGACGTCCCATCCCTCAATCGTCTAGCCGTAGGAGGGTCAGCGGCACCTCGGTCGTTAATGGACACATTGGAAGATGACTATGAGGTATTCGTCTCTCACGTCTGGGGGATGACCGAGATGACGCAAGGTTCAGCTGGCAGATTTACCCACAAAGTCGTAGGTCTAGATCGTGAAGAAAAACGGTATCGCCAAGCCATGGCCGGCCGCGAACTCTACGGGGTCGAACTCCGCCTCATAGACGGCGAAGGCAACGACGTCGAGCGTGATGGAGTCACTCCTGGGGAACTACTTGCTCGCGGGCCATGGGTCGCAGGCTCATACTTCGGGTTAGAAGATGATTCCACCCACATCTCTGAGCCCGATGGCGTTTGGTTAAGGACAGGAGACGTAGCGACGATGGACAGCGAGGGTTACATATCCATCGTTGACCGCGCAAAAGACGTAATCAAAAGTGGCGGTGAATGGATCAGCTCCATCGAACTCGAAAACGCGGCCGTTGGAGCACCTGGAGTCGCGGAGGCGGCCGCTGTTGGTTTACCTCACGACCGTTGGGGAGAACGCCCACTTCTCCTAGTGGTTCTAGAGCACGACAAAGAACTCAACCCAGAAGAAATCCTTGAATCTATAAAGCCACACGTCGCCTCATGGTGGTTACCCAACGACGTCGTAGCAGTCGAAGAGATACCGCACACCGGAACCGGAAAGATTGACAAGAAAGTACTGAGAGAACAATTTTCAGACTTCAGTTGGTCCAACTGATATCTATCGGAAGTCGGCCAGCCTTTCCGCTGTATCCGTAAATGAGTATTCAGAGGCAGCCTCATAGACAAGACCCTGATCTGCGGCGAGACGTTCGGTCGCTGCGTATAAGTCTTTGTACGCGACAAAAGATTCGCTCGAATTTGATGCCATTGTCTCGATAGCAGAATCAACTATGGCATCGAGTTCTTCGAGCGGTCCCCCAAGGGCCGCTAGTCCCCACCTTTGAGCTTCAACCCCATCAAAGATCCGTGCTGAGAATGAGATCTCTCGGGCCCTGGCTAAACCAACAAGCGCTGGTAGGCGCTGACTTAAGCCCCATGTTGGCCGAAGACCAAATTTTGCATGAGTGTCGCCTAAACGAGCTTCGTTCGCCACGGCGATGAGGTCACAAGCCATCGCGATCTCTAATGCCCCAGTGAAACAGAACCCATTGACTTTGGCGATGGTGATCTTCGGCATCGAAGAAAGCCGTCCAGTCAATGCTCGTGCTGGTAAATCTAAAATATCCCCAACCTTTCCGTTCACTAGCTCCCGTTCACCTAACGCCTTTAAATCGACGCCGCCACTAAAAGCTCTCCCCTCGCCCGTCAACACGACGAACCGAATCTGTTCCTCTTCCTCGACCTTTAGAACAGCGTCATTTAACTCCGTCAGCATCGTCGGAGTGATGGCATTAAGCGCATCGGGCCGATTCATCGTCACGGTTGCTGTATGACCAGACATCGTTAGTCGTATTTCGCTGTATTCAGACACTCTGCACCATGTTCCTTCTCTTAGAGCGGGTTTATCTTGCCACCTGGTTATAGCGTCACCAATTCTGTCGATCGATGTTCTAGACTGTTTAATTGGCCGTGGCGCTATATGTCGACTTCTCGTCGGCTCCCCCTTAGCGGTTACCAAATCGGCCTTTTCTTGATTTAGTTTCGCTTCATTCAGCCAAGAGGAGCAGCCATGGCAGGAAGCCGTACAACTTTCGAAAAACTCCAGCGCGATAGAGCTAAAAAGGCCAAAGCAGATGCCAAGCGTGCAAAGCGAATGGGTAAAGCACCTGACAGTGGCCCTTTAGTCTATGACGAAGCAGAACAAGTTATAGCTGACGACGCTGCTCAACTAGACGGCAACCTTGATCAAGAAATCTCAGCAGGCGATCTTCTTCGTCTAGTAGAAGAGCTGCAGGCCAAATTCGACAGGGAAGAAATCGACTTCGACGAATACGAAGAGCGCAAAATCGAGCTTCTGGCTCGGCTACCCATGGAGTGAGTAGTTCTTCAAATTTTGCGGTGAACGGAGACTGCATAGTGGTCACCAGTAAATGGTTCCCTTTGCCAAGTACTCCACCTGCCAGCAGGCACAAGTCCTAGTTTTTTCATGACTTGGTCGTATTGATTCAGCCCAATGCCATCAGTGTCGAGTGAGAACCCAGATATAAAAAGTCCTCCCTCCTGGAGATGACCGGCAATCTGCCCTATGACCCGAGCTTCGGATCCGGGAAGAACAAATATCATTACGTTTCCCGCCAAAATAGCGATCTCGAAGCTTCTATCTAGGCTGAAGCTTTGGAGGTCCGCCTCGATCCAATTCAGAGTCGGTGCCTTATGGCGGGCAGCTTCCAACATTTCGGCGTCAAGATCAACACCAACCGAATCGATGCCTCGTCGCATCAACTCAATTGCTACCCGCCCGGTGCCACAACCAGCGTCGAGCACCGACGAAGGTTTGTATTGTGAGATGAAATCAGCTTCCCCATGAATGTTGTGACCTGAATTGGCTAGCTGCTCCCAACGCTCATCATAGTTGGCGCCTCTCAGCACATTTTTCTGGTGACTCCATCTACTCTCAGACAAGAAAGGGCCTATTTATCTTGCCAGTTAGGGTCACGTTTTTCGGCGAAGGCTGTCGCTCCTTCGAAAGCATCTTCTGAAGCAAAAACTTCCTCTAAAGCTGGTCTTTGGAAGGACCAAAATGCCTCTTCAGATACACCAAGAACCTCTTTAATCAGTTGTTTCGAAGCCCTGACTCCCATGGGTGCATTCTTAGAAATTCGCTCTGCGAGTTCCATGGCGGCGGCCAAGGTTTCGCCTTTCGGCACTACTCGATTAACCATTCCATGTTGATGGGCAACTTCAGCAGTGATCGGGTCCGCAGTAAGAGCCATTTCCATGGCCAAGCTGTAGGGCAACTGACGCGGCAAGCGCAGTAAGGCTCCAGCCCCTGCAAATAGACCTACACCTGCCTCAGGAATACCTAATTTCGCGCCTGCAGAAGCCACAATTAAGTCACAAGAAAGTGCAACTTCTAGACCGCCAGCCAAAGCGAAACCTTCCACGGCAGCAATTAAAGGTTTTGCGCAACTCTTTTCAGTAATGCCAGCAAAACCGCGGTCACCCACATTAGGCATGGCATCGATACCACCGTCAGCAAATTGTTTCAGGTCCATCCCAGCACTGAAACCTCTGCCCGCGCCTGTCAAAATACCAACTCGGACGTCCGCGTCGTTATCCATGGCTTCTAACGCATCACCCAAGGCTGCAGCTAACGCAGTGTTGAAAGCGTTCATGTCCTCAGGGCGGTTCAAGGTCAGGACCTGAATGTGGCCATGCTTTTCAGTCATCACAAGTTCTTCGGACACGACATCTCCTCTTTAGTTAGCTATCAACGTTGACGCTACAACCCAACTGGGGTTGAGATCACTTTGCCTAATCTTTAAGCAAAGAAAAGCGGGCGCCACCGAGGGCTACCCTAAAGGCACGCTTGGGAGGCATAGTGAGTGATATCAGTGACCTACTAACTCAACTAGAAGGAGCAGATCCTGATACTGCTCCATTTTTCGTTCGTCAGTTACTCCAACAGAAAGAACTTGTCGACCTGCAAGGAACAGAAGCACTGAGAGCCGCCAGAGCTCTAGCTATCTTTGCTGGGCCTCAACAATTACCGATCGCTGGTGAACTCGCTGGACGAGCCCACCAAGCCGGAGTCCCCGGATCTGGCTCCCTATTCGCTGAGTGCGCCGACAAGGTGTCGCTAATGAGTGGGCGGCCTCAGCGGTTCGGAACCGTGATCCTCGAACATCAAGGAGATCTAGTAATGGCGCCTCTTGATGGTGTCGCTGACGACGAAAGTCGCCGATCATTCGGCTTGCCTTCTCTAGATCAAATGAGAATGAACGTTGACCAGCAAAATAAATCACTCGCTAAAGACCGCTACGCTTCGAAAGCGCTACCTCAGGGCCAGAAATTTTGTCGCATTTGGTCGGAACCAGATGCTGAAGAGATCCGGCGGGGGCTGGAACAATTCCCCAGCGGGGCTTGGGCGAATGGCAACGATCTAACTCTCGCCTGTCGTTCAGAAGCCCTTGGGATAATCCCGGGACCGGTCTTTGAGCTTCCAATGTGGAACCTCGAAGACGACAACGGCGCTAAGACCGATATTTGGTGTATACAAATTCGCGTAGACCGACTTGATGAAGCCGTCTTTGGTTATGGATTTTGGCCTCTAGACCTCAATGGAATGCCCGTCGGCGGCCGAGGCCCCGTGGACAACCGCTATCGAGGAAAGCTTGCCCCCGAAGAAGTACCGAGTCAGGAAGACGATGCTTTAGAAGGGTCACTATCCACGCACGAGTTCGCAAGCACAGCACTCCGCGAAAATCGGCGAATAAAGGTTTACGTCCCAGCCGACCACCACCAACACGCACAACTTCCCGTCGTCTATGCAACAGACGGGAACATGATTGAACCTTACATACGTCGCATTGATGCAGCCATCGCAGATGGGTTCATCGGTCCGTTACTGATCGTTGCTCCCCATGCGGCGCCCATGGACCATACCGGCAACGAGCGCGCACTCGAGTACCTGCCCGGCTTCGACGATCAACGCTTCGAACGTCATCAAAGGTTCTTCGTTGATGAGATCGCACAATGGGCTGAGAGTGAATTCTCCGCCTCAACCAAAAGAGAGTTTCGAGCTATTTTCGGTTGTTCCGACGGCGCAGGACATGCATTGGCAACGGGTTACATGCACAGAAACCGATATGGCCACTGCATCGCCTACTCGACTGGCATGCCCCCGAGCGAACAAATGCAATGGGACCCTGAGGGGGCTCCTTTCGTTCATCTTTGCGCTGGAACATTAGAGCAAGGCTTCCACCAAGCTACTGAAGCATGGGCAGCCTGGCTTCACTTCCACTCATCTCCTCACCACTTCACCGAACGAGTCTGTGGCCATGACCTCATCCAATGGATTGAAGAGTTTCCCCGGGCCATTGCTCGAGCCTGGGGTTCAACAGACAGCGATTAGGAGCGAAGCAGATAGCGCTTGATTTTCCCGGTTGCAGTCTGCGGAAGCGCATCGACGACTTCAACCCATCTGGGGTATTTGAAAGGAGCTAAACGTTCTCTGACATGTTCCTTCACCAAGGCTTCAATGTGTGCCGAATCTAACGAAGCCTCCAGGACCACATACGCTTTTGGCTTCACGAGACCTTCCTGATCTTCCGCTCCAACTACTGCCACTTGAGAAATTTCCGCTAGTTCAAGAATGCATGACTCGACTTCGGTTGGGCTTACCCAGATTCCCCCTACCTTCAACATGTCATCTGATCTGCCTAAACACGTGTAGGTGTCATCTGGGTTGTGCACATACGTGTCACCTGTAGCGAGAAACGGACCTTCTAAAGCCTGGCGTGTTCTGTCAGTTCGGTTCCAATACCCGACCATGACCGACTCACCCTTAACGTAAAGCTTTCCAGGTTCTCCATCCGAAACCTCGTTACCAATTTCATCGCGAAGTGAAACTTCATATCCTTCGACGACAGTTCCACTTGTTCCCGGCACCGAACAACCAGGCCTATTCGAAATAGCTATATGAGCTAATTCGGTTGTCCCTAGGCCATCCAAGATCTCAACACCGAAGCGTTCTCTGAACCTCTGGTGAATATCGGGCGGAAGCGGCTCTCCAGCAGAAACGGCAATTCTCACCGATTCAAAGGTCTGGTCTGGTATCTCAGAACTTAGAAGCTGGCTAAAGGATGTCGGGACTCCAAAGAAGATCGTTGGCCGATAGGTCAAGACGTGGTCAGAAATTTCTTCTGGTATCGGCCTTCCGGGATTCAAGACCGACTGTGCCCCTGTTCCTGCAGGAAAGTACCCTGCGTTTCCGAGTCCGTAAGCAAAGAAAAGCTTGGCGACTGAATACACCACGTCATCGCTATCCATGCCTAATACAGATTTCGCGTAAACATCAGTGCAGAATCCGAGGTCGATGTGTCGGTGCATTGCCCCTTTAGGGAAACCTGTGGTACCCGATGTATACAGCCAAAACGCCACGTCATCATCAACTGCCGGGAAGGGGGGTCCGAGGTCAATCTCAGCAACCAAATCTGGTACGTCACCATCAATTTGAGACCATTTAAGGTATGGCTGGTCGAGCATTGCTTCTCGCATCACTTCTTCAAAACCAGGAGAAAAAGTGAGCCCCACAGCCCGGGAGTCCTCGAGAAGGAAACTGTAATCTTTTCCTGTCAACATCGTCGACACTGGGACAGGGATTGCGCCGATCCACATTGCGCCCCAAAACCAAGCGAGAAATGCCTTTGTATCGAGACCACAGATCAAAATGCGTTGTTCTGCTACGACGCCGTGCTTCAACAGCTGCCTGGCTACAGCCTGGGCCTCTTCTAATAGTTCGTTTCGGGTGGTGGTAAGGCCCGTCGGAGCATCAATGAGTGCAACAGCATCGGGAGAAATGGTCGCCGGGTCAATTAAAAATCGGTGCAAAGCATTGCCAGTCAAGACAATTCCCTTCTGCTAGCTATGGGGTAACAGCCTCTCACGTGTTTTAGACTGTGAGACGAAAATACGACAGGCCATCTCATAATTTGATCGCTATGTCCGGAAACACCGCTTCCGCAAGGGTAAAGATGTGACCAATTTTGATATCCCGCCGAACGACTTTCAGCACTGGGATCTATCCTTTGAGGACCAAATCGCTACTTTGGCTCTTTGCGTCAACCCATCTGCCTCAGCATTTGGAACATATGAGCTGAAGCTAAACAGCTACGACATAGGTGTCGATATCGAGCTGGCAAACGCTATCCGCCACATTCGTCTTGGGTACCCCTCTGTGAAATGCGTAGTGATTACGAGTGGATTGGAAGGAACTTTCTGCGCCGGAGCGAATATTCGAATGCTGGCAGCGGCCGATCATTCTCACAAAGTCAACTTTTGTAAATACACAAACGAAACAAGACTCGAGATGGAGGAGGCGAGCACTGCAAGCGGACTCAAATTCCTTGCTGCTATCAACGGTGCGTGTTCAGGCGGCGGATACGAACTGGCGCTCGCATGTGACCACATCCTTTTGGTCGACGATAGAAGCACTTCGATTTCCTTGCCTGAAGTCCCATTGCTTGGGGTACTCCCCGGAACTGGGGGTTTAACACGCCTAACTGACAAAAGGCATATCCGACGAGATAGAGCAGATATTTTTGCGACGAAAGCTGAGGGCGTGTCAGGCCAAGAAGCACTTGAGTGGGGATTGGTCGACGAGCTCGCTACACCCACTAATTTTCAGGAAGCCGTCACGCTTCGGGCTATGGAGCTGGCTAGAAGTAGCTCTCGATTAGAAGGGGAGCCCACTGAACTTCCAACAATCCGGCCCGAGATTTCTGAAGAACGCATAAATTACGAATGGGTAAAAGTTGACCTGTTCGAGGCCCACGCAGAGCTAAAGATATTTGTTTCCTCAAGTTCGAACTGGCTCCTTAACACAGCTCTTGAACTCGATGATGTGCTGTGCCGCCTCCGGTTCGACTACCCACAAATCGGCACGGTGGTCTTACGAACGGAAGGATCCATCGCTGACGCTATAGGTCAGGATTCGCAACTAATCGACCCATCGACATCCCACCAGGTCGAGTTGCAACTTCTTTGGAGGCGGTGCTTAATGAGGCTCGATCTAACCGCCAAGACATTGATCGCGGCGGTCGAACCTGGATCGTGTTTTGTTGGAATTCTTTTAGAGTTAGCTCTAGCCGGAGATCGCATTTTCATGCTGGATGGGCAGTTTGAAGACCATGAAGATCCGTTACCGGCAGCCTCAATTCAACTCACGGAGACCAACTTTGGGGTCGTGCCGATGTGGAACGAAATCAGCAGATTGAGTTCCCGCTTCTGGGGCAACGAAGAAGCTTCAAGCCACCTATCAGGCTTCTTAGCCTCGGAAATTCTGGCAGCAGAGGCCGCTCAATTAGGATTAGTCAGCGCTATCCCAGATGATTTGGACTGGGATGAAGAACTTCGGCTATTTATCGAAGAAAGATCTAGTTTCTCGGCGGACGCCCTAACCGCCATGGAGGCAAATCAGCGCTTTGCTGGGCCCGAAACTATGGCCACAAAGATCTTCGCTCGACTTTCAGCCTGGCAGAATTGGGTATTTACTAGACCAAACGCAAGTGGCCCGAAGGGTGCACTTCAACGCTACGGCAGCGGATCTCGAGCCGAATTCGATAATCGACGTACGTAACCACAACAGCAGACTGAAAACTCAATGAACAGACCAATCGATTATTCAGAGAGAATTCCTAACAATGTTGATCTTGTAGGTGATAGGCGATTACAGCGGGCGCTCGAGAATTGGCAACCTCGATTCGCTAACTGGTGGTCTGAGATGGGTCCAGTTAGCTTTCAAGATAAGGAGATTTATTTACGGACAGCAGTAGACGTCGGACAAGAGGGCTGGGCCCACTTTTCTCACGTGACGTTGCCCGAGTACCGCTGGGGAATATTTCTCTCTGAACGAGAAGTTGATCGTCGCATTGGTTTTGGAGAGCTAAAGGGTCAACCGGTTTGGCAAGAAGTGCCAGGCGAATTCAGGACCGAACTCAGACGTTTGATTGTTGTGCAAGGAGATACTGAACCGGCATCGGTTGAACAACAGAGGTACCTAGGTCAAACCGCTCCATCGTTATACGACTTACGAAATTTATTTCAGATCAACGTGGAAGAAGGTCGTCACCTTTGGGCGATGGTTTACCTACTGCATGCTTACTTTGGTAGAGATGGTAGAGACGAAGCGGACGCTCTTCTAGAAAGAAACTCTGGGGATCCAGACCATCCTCGGATTTTGGGTGCTTTCAACGAAAAGACATCAGACTGGCTCTCATATTTACTCTTTACCTACTTCACTGATCGAGATGGCAAGTATCAGTTGGGTGCTCTTAAGGAGTCGGCCTTTGATCCGCTGAGCAGAACTTGCGATTTCATGTTGAAAGAAGAGGCCCATCACATGTTCGTGGGCGCATCAGGAATAGGTCGCGTCATTCAACGGACATGCGATGTCATGAATGAGAAGAACACCGATGATGTGCGCAACTACGGAGTTGTCGATTTAGAAACTCTTCAGAAATACATCAACTTTCACTTCTCAGTTTCTCTCGATCTATTCGGATCCGAGACGTCAACGAACGCAGCCAACTATTACTCGGCCGGATTAAAGGGGCGGTTTGCCGAAGATTCTTATCAAGATGACCATGTGCTCATCAATGAGGCGGATTCCATACTCGAAGTAAAGGACGGCGAATGGACACAAACACCTAAACCGGCAATCACTGTGGTCAACCAACAACTCCGGCGGTCCTATATCGAAGATTGCGCAAAGGGTGTGCGTCGTTGGAACCGTATCCTCGACCAAAACGGAATTGACTTTCAGCTAGAACTCCCCCATGAAGCGTTTCACCGGCAGGTGGGGGTTCACCAGGATCACTTCGTCACACCTGATGGGGTGATTACCTCTCAGGACGAGTGGAACGAACTTGCCCCTCGCTTCCTTCCAACCGATTCCGACCGGGAATTCGTGCTCTCGTTAATGCAGCCGGTCTACAACGCGGGGCAAATGGCAAGTTGGATCTCGCCGCCTACAACCGGTATCAATACACGAGGAATTGACTATGACTATGTTCGCCTATGAGGGCTACATACGCAGATAGGTCCAGTCGAGAGGTTTGTCTCCGTCATATGGCATCGACCCATGAAACTGTCTTTCGTCTCCGTCAAACACCAGTGGAACAAAATGGCGATCTCCCTCCCACATAGGTAGCTCAGCTCCTGCTCGAGTTTCAGCATCAACGGCACATGCTCTCAAAAGTCGTTCAAGCTCTACCCACACCAGCGAACCTTCGTCATTAGAGGACAACAGTTCACCCTCCCATGACTCGGCCAGAAAGATAAACCCCAGCCAATCTTCGCGTTTAGGTCCAAAATTCGACCAACTTACAGTTCCCCTCAACGTAAGCGACGTTGCCCTGACCCCCGCTTCTTCTTGTAGTTCTCGAAGCGCTCCAGCTACCACTGATTCATCCACTTCTAATTTGCCGCCGAGGCCATTGAACTTTCCGTAGTGGTCATCATCAGGTCGAGCATCACGATTTATCAACAGAACGCTATTACTGTCGCTATCAAGGAGGTAGATGAGAGTTCCAACAATCGGAGCAAAAACCATTATCGGCAAAGTAGCTTCTAGATCGCACCTAACCGGGGAATCATCTCGAAAGAATCGTGTCTGACCTCTACGAAATAGCGGGCCTTCGTCTAGCCGTTAAGACAACGGGGACGATTGGAGTTGGACCAACCATCGTCATGTTGCATGAAGGGTTAGGGTCAATTACCCAATGGCGTGACTTTCCAGACCGTATTCACGCCGCGACGGGTCTGCCGGTAGTCGCCTATGACAGAAGCGGGTACGGGCGATCCGAACTAGGACCGGCTAAGTACGGACCAGATTTCATGCATCACGAGGCTTTAGAAATATTGCCGGCTCTTCTTCAAAGTTTTGAGATCAGTGAACCGATTCTCCTTGGACATAGCGATGGAGCATCGATTGCATTAATAGCGGCCGCTTCTGAACTTTTAGATCCAATCGGAGTAGTCACTATCGCCGCACACATCTTCGTTGAACCCGCCGGGCTACATGGAGTGCAAGGCGCTAAAGAGCGACGAGATCTGATTGTTAAGGGCATGGCGCGCCATCATCATGAACCAGCTATTGCGTTTGATCGCTGGTCCACAATTTGGTTGGACCCAAGGTTTGAGAGTTTTGACATCCGCGAAATGCTTGGCGCCATCACTTGTCCCTTACTGGTATTACAAGGTGACCACGACGAATATGCCACCGAGGAAATGGTCGATGGCATTATCCAGAGAGTCCCACAAGCAACCGGGAGGTTCATTTCACACTGTGGACATATCGCACATAAGGATCAGCCCGATGTCCTCATTGAAGAAATCGTTGCATTTCTCTCTACGCTGGGCAACAACTCCGTTAGTTAAGAGCCCAACAACGCTGTTAGTGCGTCGGCGGACAAACGACCGGGTGCTTCAAGCGGACCAAAGTGAGTTAAGCCCTCGTAATCAATCGTTCGAGAATTATCTAGGGCCTCAGCTACCGGTTCTCCAAGATTTCCGAAACCATGGTCACCACTCTTGCCGACCACAACTCTCGCCTTACAGTTGCGGATCCTGTCATTTGTCGACACTCGCTCACCGTCATAGACCCGAGCTTCTTCAGAGCCTCTGCACCTCAAACGCACGGTGCCATCTTCGAGATCCTCGAAGAGATTTGAGACGTAGCTGTGGAGCGCATCGGATCTACAGGTCGAAAACGGTGGTCTGCTGGCAAATCTCTCCAGGGCCTCAGCCCTAGAACCAAAAACCTCACGCCTCTTTTGGGCTCCTAAGATCAGCGGATTCTGACCTGGTGGGAAGGCTTCACCAGGTCTCCACATAACGGGTTCATAGCCATACATGCGCCGTATCAAACCAGGCCGCGAAGCATCGGCCAACAACAGGGTTGCCGCTCCTATGGAATGGCCTACGCAGTCAAGTTCCCCAGTCTTGATATCAAGATGGTCAACTACGACTAATAAATCCTCTGCAAGACTCGTCCATTCATAATCGCCATTGCTAGGTGGGGTGCTCCACCCATGAGACCTTAAGTCTGGGGCCCAGATTGTGAACTGTTCCACAAGACCGCTGACAAACGGGCCGTAAGTCCGCGCATTGAAACCCGTAGCGTGAACGAAAAGTGCCGGTGGCCCTTGTCCTCCGAGACAATGAAGCGCTATGTGGCCACCACCCGCCGAATCCAACATTTCTGGGTCCGGAATACTTCCCGAGTCTCGTTCATTTTCACTCACCCAATCGACCATAGACGCAGACGTGGTAACTATGTCGGGTATGAGTGAACACAATTACGACATTGAATTCTTTTGGGATCCGATTTGCCCTTTCGCCTGGGTTACATCCAGGTGGGTGGAGAAAGTGGCTCTACAAACTGACTATTCAGTCGACTGGCGTTTCATCTCACTACGCATCCTCAACAAAGACAAAAATTACGAAACCGACTTCCCATCTGGTTATGAACAAGGGCACACAGCAGGGCTTCGTTTCCTTAGAGCAGCTGCCCACGTTCGAGAAGAAGAAGGGCGAGGTGCCATGTCCGCTCTGTACGCCGCGTTCGGCACTCATTACTGGGAACTTGAACAACAACCCGGTTTAAGGAAACAACTGGGCACCATAGAACACACAAAAAGATGTCTCGAAAGCGCTGGCTTACCAACAAGCTACGCAACCGCGGTAGATGACCCCCAGTGGGATGCAATTATCGAAAATGAAACTGAACTGGCGTTGTCGCGCACGGGTCGAGATGTCGGAACCCCAATCATCTCCTTCAAACCACCTACTGGTCTCTCTTTTTTTGGGCCGGTTATTTCTAGAGTGCCCAGCGACGAAGAGGCAGTTCCTCTTTGGGACGCTGTCATCGAATTAGCTAGCTTTCCTGGATTCGCTGAAATGAAACGATCACTCCGGGAAGCTCCCCAAATAAACGTTCTTGGAACGCTCGAAGCGCCACCAGTTATGGAGGACTGGGAAGCTGGTTCTCGCAAAGACCACAAACCTAAGCAGTAGCTAGAAGGCCGGCGGCCTAATGTGTGCCCATGACTGAATCTGCAGGTGAACTGTACGGACCTGGGGCAAGAACCCTGCAAGGCCATTTTGATGCCACAAGATTGGCAGACCGACTCAGTGAAGTGACTGTCAGTTCGACAATTGACGATCGAACTGCCTCCTACCTCGAACGAGCCACCTACTTCTTCTTAGCTACGGTCGATGGTCACGGATTTCCTGATGTTTCCTACAAGGGCGGTCGAGCCGGTTTCGTTAAGGTCTTAGATAATCGAACTTTGCGCTTTCCTTCCTACGATGGAAACGGCATGTATCGGTCATTGGGCAACATTCAAGAGACCGCGAAAGTCGCATTACTGTTCATTCGCCAAAATGAAAATGCGAACAGAATTCGCATCCATGGGACCGCAACACTTCTCCTTGATGAACCTTCTTTATCAGCCTTCGAAGGCGCTGAAGTAGTAGTGGAAGTTGAGTTAAGCCGAATATTTCCTAACTGTCCTCGGTACATCCATGATCTCGAATCTGGAACAATTTCTGAGTTCGCTCCGGGGGGCCCGACTCCCCCACCTGAGCCCGAATGGAAACAGTGGGACACCTTTGCAGACGTCCTACCTAAGGAATAACGCCATGAAAGTTTTTGCCACTCTCCCCCAGGCAGACCTAAACGATGTTCCAGAAGCGATTCGACGCATCGAAGCCGATGGATACGACGGAGTCGTAGCACTGGAAAACAGGCATGACCCTTTTCTTCCCTTGGCCGTGGCAGCTATCCATTCAGAGCGCCTCGAGCTCGCAACCGGCGTTGCTATCGCGTTCCCTAGAAGCCCCATGATCGCAGCCAACATCGCTTGGGACTTACAACAAGCAAGCTCAGGCCGATTTGAGTTGGGGTTAGGTAGCCAAGTCCGCGGACACAACGAACGGCGGTTTAGCGTCAAGTGGTTGTCTCCAGCTCCGCGGATGCGCGAATACGTTGAGTCTGTCAGGGCCATCTGGCACACATGGTCAACTGGACAACCGTTGAACTACGAAGGTGACTTCTACAACTTCACTCTCATGACCCCGAATTTCACTCCTGAACCACTAACAGTTCCCCTGCCAAAGATCACTATGGCAGCTGTTGGGCCAATGATGTTAAGAACAGCCGGACGGGTATGTGACGGAGTTAGGCTTCATGCGTTTTGCACCCGCTCCTACCTCGAAGAGAAAATTTTGCCCGAGTTAGATATCGGCCTCAACGAAAATTCGTTGCCCCGAGATCAGTTCGAAATTAGCGGTGGTGGCTTCCTATGCACAGGGCCTAACGATCAGTCCGTCGAAGAAATGCTTGATTGGGTTCGTTATCGCATCGGATTTTACGGAAGCACTAAGGCTTATTGGCCCGTCCTTGAGCAACACGACCTTCTAGATCTTGGACAAGAGCTCAACTATCTTTCCAAAAACGATGGCTGGTCAAAGATGGCTTCACTGGTAACTGACGAGGTAGTGAGGCATTTTGCTGCTGTCGGGCGACACGATGAAATAGTTAAAGCCATAACGGAACGTTTTGGTGGTCTAACCGATGCCATCGGGGCGAGCGCATCACCGGAGATTCCTGCGGACTTGCCACCAGACGTCATTCAAGACATCCAAGCTATTTAGTTTTGAGTAAAACTAGCTTCGCTCTTTCTCCAAAGCGGCATACGTTGCGGCTATCAAATTGAAAGCCCGCGAATCCCCAACGAGACCTGGGGCCATTCTATTCATTGAATAGGAAATGGTAAGCCGCTCGTCCATATCCATGACACCTAGTGAACCTCCCCATCCAAACCAATAAAGAGTATTTTCACTCGGAGTTAAGGGCACACGTTCGTGGTTGATTCCAAACCCTGTCCCGTAAGGAACACTCATTCCTAAAACCAAATCACGCTCGAAAGTGCGGCGCTGTAATGCGTCTTGAATTATGGAAGACCCCATCAACCTGACCCCATCAACGCTCCCCCCACACGCGATCGCCGAGTGAATTCGCGAAATAGACCTAGCATTTCCAATGCCACCAGCCGCAGGGATTTCAGCTTGTCGCCACTTCGTTGTCGCTGGCTCAGTGCCATCGATGACACAACTTTTTAAGGTCTTCGACGCTACAGAATCCACTTCAGCTTCGACCATCTCATCAACTCCCCGGCCCGGAGTCTCCAACTCGGCAACGCGGTGTCCTTCCGAGATAGGCAGACCGATATGAAAATCCGCCCCGAGAGGTCGAGCGACCTCTTCACTGAAAAATGTTCCAAGTGTCCTACCGTCAACACGCCGCAAGATCTCCGCCTGCATCGTGCCTTGAGTTAACGCGTGATAACCCGGCGCTGTTCCGGGTTCCCACCAAGGCTCCATCCCCGCCAACAAAGAAGCACATAATTCATGGTCGTAGAGCTCATCGGCTGTGATTACCCTCGGAAACCCGGAACACCCAGTCTGGTGGGTCATTACATGTCTCACTAAGACTTCACTTTTACCGTTACTGCCAAACTCTGGCCAGTACTTCACAACAGGGCTGGAGAAATCAATCAGCTGCCGATCCGCCAACATCAACATGCATATTGACGCCATGGTTTTAGTCGTCGAGTAAACGTTGACAATCGTATTTTCTTCCCACGGCTCTCCCTCAGCCGTTCGACTCCCCGCCCACAGGTCAACCATATTCTTTCCATCGAGCGTGACCGCCACACTCGCTCCTAGTTCTTCGCCAGAATCAAAGTTGGCTTCAAACGCATCTCGCACAAGCAAAAAATCTTCGGCGTAACTTCCGTTAATTAAAACCATTAGACCCCCCGACAAGGCTCGCTAAAAGAAAGCTAGCGCCAAATCTAGAAATTCTTCAGGGCCCTACACATCGCCAATTAGTTAAGTAACGAAACCAGCGACGCCAAGTGCTATTCCTGCAAGTAGCAACCAGGACATAAGACCTGCTTTGAGTGGTCCTCCACCCATCGATGCCAGATTTCTGAATTTCACTAAGGCACCAACGCCGACCATTGCAGCCGTGAGTAAAACCTTTCGAGCGTCATCAAGGAAGCCAAGTAGATCGGCAGGCACCACGCCCAAAGACCGAATGGCCACCGCCAGAACAAACCCAAAGACAAACAATGGAACAATCTGGGTTTTGCCTGACCTGTCACCGTTGTCTTCGCGTCGCGCCCGAAAACTCAAGATGATCAGAATAGGCCCCAACAAAGCGACCCGGCCAAGTTTCACGATGACTGCCGTTTCTAAGGCTTCATCTCCATGCATAGCAGCTGTCGCTACGACTTGGGCTACGTCGTGAATGGCGGAGCCAGCCCACCAACCAAACAGTTCAGGGCTGAATTCCAAGATCGCCCCGACAACAGGGTAAGAGGCCATTGAAAGTGTCCCAAACAAAGTCACCACGCCAACGGCATAAGCGACTTCTTCTTCCTCTGCATCCGTCAGAGGCTTAACCGCAGCTATTGCTGACACACCGCAGACCGCGTAGCCGACACCTAACAAACGACCGAAAGCAGGCGATAGCCCAAATAAAGAGCAGATCCGCCCCACACCCCAAAGGGTCAGAGCGACTAGCGCTATCACAACGATCACATCAAGCCAACCCATGCTCTGACGCAGCTCTGAAATGCTTAAACGAAAGCCTAGAAGTACAACTCCGCATCGAAGCAACCGCCGTGATGCGAAAGCCAATCCAAGCTGAGTCTGGCCTTGAAAGAAGGGTAGGTTCCCAAGACAAAGACCGAAGCCAAGCGCTATCGCCCCAGCTGACAAACCAGTTATCGAGTTAAAGCACAATGCAAGTGCCGTCACACAGGCAACAAGAGCTAAACCCGGACCGACCTGACGTAACCACTGAGAACAATCACGGAGGATCTGAATTTGAGGTTTCATAAAAGTTCCGTAATGGATAACGACAGGCCCTTACTATCAAAAGTTGGCGACTTTCGCTGTCAGGTCACATTGATTACCTACACCTTTTGTCACTCATATCGAAGAAAAAGACGTTTCAAAATTATGTATACGAGAGTCGTAGAACAGGCCGACTCACCGATGTACGGTCATGGGAATGACGCTCCCCCAAACTATTTTGATCAGAGTGACAGGCCAAGATCGACCAGGCATAACCACCGAACTTTTAAGTCTTCTATCTTCGCTTGGGGCAGAGCTACAAGATATTGAACAGGTCGTAGTTCAACGCCAATTGACCCTGGGACTAGCGACCTCCGCACCCACAGGGAGGGACTTAGTTAAGGAAGTCCTCTTATTCGGCTGGGAGCGCGACTTAGAAAATGACTTTGAAATTATTGACCCGACCCCATCTCAACACGTCAAGCGCCATGTGGTGACCGCCCTTGCTTCCGATCTTTCACCAAAGGCTCTGGCGCTCACCAGTGGCGCAATTACTAAAAGTGGTGGCAACATCGACCGCATACATCGCCTATCTCGATTTCCAGTCTGGAGCTATGAGTTTCTAGTCGAGGGAGCGAACTCTGAAGAGCTGCGAGCTTCGCTTATGGACGTCGCAGCGCGAGAAGCTATCGACATTGCTGTTCAACCTCATGACCTATCGCGACGGTCAAGTCGCTTGGTTGTCCTTGACGTTGATTCAACGCTGATTCGTAATGAGGTAATCGACCTCTTGGCTGATGAGGCTGGTCACAGCGAGAGCGTGCGGCAACTGACAGAGCTCGCCATGAAAGGCGAACTGGATTACTCCGAAGCCCTAAAGCAACGAGTCAAGTTACTAGCGGGCTCAAAGGTAGAGATAGTTGAAAAAGCTATCTCCCGCATGGTCCTTACAGCGGGGGCTCGTACTTTCATTCGAACGCTCAAACGTCTCGGTTACCGAGTAGCGATAATCAGCGGAGGCTTCACTCATTTTACAGATGTGCTCTCGGAAGATTTAGACCTAGACCACGCTTACGCCAACAAACTCGAAGTACTAGATGGCTTCATAACCGGCCGAATTGAAGGCGACATCGTTGATGCAGAGGCGAAAGCAAGACTGCTGGAGGTTATTGCCCGTCAAGAAGGCATCCCGCTCGAACAAACAGTTGCGATCGGCGATGGGGCAAACGATCTACCAATGCTTCAAAAAGCCGGCCTCGGAATCGCTTTTAATGCAAAACCTGTTCTGGTTGGGGCAGCCGATACTTCTTTGAACGTTCCATACTTAGACGCGATTCTCTTCATGCTTGGAGTAAGCCGAGAAGAGATCGAAGCTGCTGATGCCTCCGACCTAGACACCCAAGGCTCAACCCCCTAGCCAGTTCTTGTGCGTTGTGAGACACTGCAACCATGAACCAGAGTGCTCAACCCCTAGTCATGCGGTCTGACCGTGACGGCATCACTACCTTAGCCCTCAACAGGCCTGAAGCTTTGAACGCTTTGAGCCCATCGCTATTCGAAGAGCTGCAAGCGCATCTCACTAATATTTCCAATACACCGGAAGAAACCGGTGTCGTAATCCTCACCGGTAACGGCCGTTCTTTCTCAGCGGGAAATGATTTAAAGGCGATCGAAAAAGGCGAAAAGGCCGCCACTCCATACCAGCAGGCGGAAACACTTGATTTCATTGAACGAATGCCGCAGCCAGTTATCGCTTCAGTTCGCGGTCACTGCTATACGGGAGCGCTGGAATTGGCCATAGCTTGCGATTTACTAATTTGCTCTGAGGACGCCAGATTCTGCGATACCCATGGGAAGTGGGGCATGGTACCTACCTGGGGCATGACCAATCGTCTGCCCGAGAGGGTGGGACCCTTAGCAGCGCGCGACCTGATGTACAGCGGGCGAGTCGTCGCTGGGACAGAAGCGGAACAGATTGGTTTGGCTAATAGGTGCGTGCCTGATACTGAC
>MDTG01355855.1_pt1 | contig 28601 bp, 24 predicted proteins | sample 811421 | NCBI WGS metagenome assembly MDTG01 (sample SAMN05326645, study PRJNA326480) | marine metagenome | isolation source: seawater | place: Pacific Ocean: South East | collected 2011
AAATTGGCTGGGTGGCAGAGTGGTCATGCAGCGGACTGCAAATCCGTGTACGCCGGTTCGATTCCGGCCTCAGCCTCCAGTGTTTAAAAGAATTTATTCTTTGCCAAAGTATAGTAATATACATTCACCTAATCAATCAGCCCGGGTGGTGGAATTGGTAGACACAAGGGATTTAAAATCCCTCGATAGCAATATCGTGCCGGTTCAAGTCCGGCTCCGGGCACCAATTTTAGTTGAAGCCAATCTCATATATAATTCCCTTTATTCGAAACAAATTTATAACTGTTATAATCTCTGACAATTATGGTTGAAAATAGTAAACATTTTGCTAAATCTGCAAGTGAAGATCAGATTGATATAAGCATTCTTTTAAATTTTATATGGAAAGATAGGTTTTTAATATCTGCTATTACAATTTTTGTTTCAATATCAATAACAGCATTTTCATTTTTTATTCCGAATACATATTCCTCTTCTGCTCTTTTAGCACCATCAGATCCAAATGAATCTTTAACAAGTAAATTAGGCAGTTATTCAGCATTGGCTGGAATGGCTGGAGTCACTTTCCCAGATCAAATGGGAGATAGCTCTGTTGAAGCAATTGAAAGAATATCCTCTTTCGATTTTTTTAGTAATCATTTTTTACCGAATATTAATCTTGAAGACTTGATGGCGGTAAAAAGATGGATGCCTGAAGAAAATAATTTGATTTATGATAATAAAGACTTTGATCCAATAAATAAGAAATGGGTTAGAAAAGTTTCATTTCCTTATTCTCAAAAACCCTCAAACCAAGAAGCCTATGATGCTTACCTGAACATCTTAACTGTGAATCAAGATAATTTAACAAAGTATGTGACTGTATCAATCGAGCATAAATCGCCTTTTATTGCTAAAGATTGGGTCGAGATGATTGTATTAAACATCAATGAAAGTATGAGGGAAAGGGAAAAAAGAAATGCTTCGAACTCAATAGTTTTTCTTAAAAATAATTTACAAGAAACAAATTTAAACGAAATTAAAGATGTGATATCTCAATTATTAGAGACTCAAATGAGAACACTAATGCTAGCTTCAGCAAATAAAGATTATATCTTTAAGACTGTTGATTCTCCTCTTGTTGAGGAAAAGAAAACTTCTCCACAAAGAGCTTTTATTGCAATAACAAGTATTTTTATAGGTTTTATTTTGTCTATTTTAATTTCATTCATAAGGCTTTCTAGAAAAAGCTAAAAAAACTTAATGAACACAACAAAAAATAAACGCAAGATTACTATTGTTGGATCAGGTTATGTCGGAATGTCGTTGTCAGTGCTGCTTGCAAAAAAGAATTTAGTTACGGTCTTAGATATTGATGCTGAAAGAGTGCAAAAAATACTTTCCAGAAAATCAACGATTGAAGACAAAGATATTCAGGATTATCTAGACAAAGATAATTTGTCTATAAATGCAACTACAGACTATGAAGCTGCATACTCTGAAGCAGAATTTATAGTAATTGCTACTCCAACTGACTATAACTCTGATACGAGTTCTTTTGACACTTCTTCCATCGAGAGCGTTATTGAAAAGGCTTTTTTAGAGAGCAATAAAGCACTTATAGTTATTAAATCAACAGTACCAGTTGGGTTTACAAAATCAATGCAAAATAAATTTAGCACTTCTAGAATAGTATTTTCTCCAGAATTTCTCAGAGAAGGAAAAGCCCTGCATGATAATCTTTATCCAAGTAGAATAATTATTGGAAGCTCTTGTGATAAAAGTTATGATTTTGTTAAATTATTAGAGGAAAGTGCAATAAAAAAAGATATTAATATTCTGCATACTTCTTCTGATGAAGCTGAAGCGATTAAACTTTTTGCAAATTCTTACCTAGCGATGAGAGTTTCTTTTTTCAATGAGCTCGACTCTTTTTGCCTCGAAAAAGATCTTAGTTCCGAGCAAATTATCAAGGGCGTGAGCTCTGATAACAGAATTGGCAATGGTTATAATAACCCTTCATTTGGATATGGTGGATATTGCCTCCCCAAAGATACTAAACAACTTTTATCTGATTTTTCAGAGATTCCACAAACAATTATAAGCTCTATAATTTCTTCAAACTCTTCTAGAAAAGATTTCATCGCAAAAAAAATTATTGACAGAAAGCCAAGCAAGGTCGGTTTTTTTAGGTTAATCATGAAAGAAGGAAGTGATAATTTTAGATCTTCCGCAATTCTTGGAGTGATGCAAAGGATTCAAGATGCAAACATAGATGTTGTGATTTTTGAACCAAACATCAAAGATCGAACTTTTGAAAATATAGAAGTAATTAAAGATTTAGACACATTTAAATCTATTTCAGATGTAATAGTTTGCAATAGACTTTCACCTTCACTAAGTGATGTTAGTGAGAAAGTATTTTCAAGAGATATTTTCAATAGCAATTAAAGAAAAGATGAAATTTGGAATCATAGGCGGTGGTATTAATGGCCTTTTTATAGCATGGAGACTTTCAGCAAGCGGACATGAAGTCGATATTTATGAATCTTCAAAGCCCCTTCAGCAGACTAGCTCAGCATCATCTAAATTACTCCATGGAGGTATTAGATATCTAGAACAAGGACATTTTAGATTGGTAAGACAGTCCTTAATTGATAGGTCCTGGTGGTTAAAGAATGCTCCTGGATTATGTGAGCCAATAGAAATATTGATGCCAATTTACAAAAAAAGTAGAAGATCTGAGATAAAGCTTTTTATCGGTGCGAAGATATATGAGCTTCTTGCTGGAAGATATTCGCTTGGAAAATCCTTATGGAGAAGTAAGGAGGAAACTATTTCTAAATTCCCAGACATAAAGAGAACTAATCTAAAAGGATCAGTTAGCTTTTTTGACGCTCAAATGAATGAAAGAAGACTTGGTGAGTGGGTTCTCAATAATGCAAAAGAATCTGGAATAAAAGTCTTTGAAAATACTGAGATTAAGAAGTTTACGACTAGTGGTGAAATATTTGTAAATAAGTATTCAAAAAAGAAATATGATTACATCATAAATGCTGCAGGCCCATGGGCTACAAAGATAAATAAATTAAATGATATCAGTAGCAGATTTTCCCTAGATTTGATTAGAGGGAGTCATATTATTCTTGATAAAAAGATATCAGGACATTTTTTATTTCAAGAAGATGAGGGTGACAGGGTGGTTTTTGTTCTCCCTTATCTGGGTAATACACTTGTTGGTACAACTGAGGTGCCTCAATCTATTGAGGAACCAATAGAATGCGCTGAAGAAGAGATAGATTATCTTCTAGATATTTTTAATAATAATTTTATTGATAATGCTGATAATTCAGATATTATTTCAACTATTAGTGGTTTGAGACCTATTGTGGCTTTAAATATGTCCAGAAATGATACATACTATAGCAAAGCCAGCAGGGAGGCGGAATTAGAAGTTATTGACAAACTTGTATGCGTTTTTGGTGGAAAATGGACTTCCGCACCCTCTTTGTCAAAGCTGCTACTTAAAAAGCTAAAATTATAAGGAATTTTTATGATTAAATTTGCGCTCATTGGATGTGGAAGAATATCAAAAAGACACAGCGAGTTATTAGGCGAGAATCAAATAAATTCTGCATCATTAGTGGCAGTTTGCGACATACAAATTGAAAAAGCTGAATTAATTGCAAAAAAATATAATATCCCTGCATTTTCTTGTTTCCATGAAATGATGGAGAAAGTGGACATAGATGTTGTCGTAATTCTTACTGAAAGCGGAAATCATGCCAAGCATACTATTGAACTTGCTAAATATGGAGCCGATATTGTTGTTGAAAAACCAATGGCACTTACCCTTGATGATGCAGATGAGATGATACGTTCTTGTGACGAAAATAATATTAAACTCTTTGTAATCAAACAGAACAGATTTAATGTACCAGTTGTGCAATTAAGAAAAGCTCTAAATGAAGGACGATTTGGGAAGCTTTTTATGGGCACTGTAAGAGTTCGTTGGTGTAGACCTCAGGAATATTATGACCAAGATCCCTGGAGGGGTACTTGGGCTCAAGATGGTGGAGTACTTACTAATCAAGCTAGCCATCATATAGATTTACTTGAATGGATGATGGGAGATGTTGAATCTGTTTTTGCTAAAAGTAAGAATGCAATAGCTGACATTGAAGCTGAGGATACAGCGGTGGTATTGCTTAAATTTCGAAATGGTGCATTGGGCATCATAGAAGCTACAACTGCAATAAGACCAAAAGACCTAGAGGGATCTTTATCAATTTTAGGTGAAAACGGAAGCGTTGAAATAGGTGGATTTGCCGTTAATGAAATGAAAACATGGAACTTTTCTGAGGAAATATCTGGAGATAGTGAGGTTATTGAGAAATACTCAGTTAACCCACCCAACGTCTATGGTTTTGGCCACCAAGCATATTATGAGCATGTAGTTGACTGTATTAAAAACAAATCTCCTCAGTTAGTCGATGGACTTATAGGAAGAAAAAGCCTAGAAGTTATAAATGCTATATATGAGTCAGTAGAATCTGGCAGTGAAGTACAACTAAGATTTACTCCAAAATTTTCTAAATTAGGAACTTCGTGAAAACAAATATGCAAGATGCAGATATCACTAACGTAAAGTTAGGAAAAGGAGTGAAGATAGTAAAGCCTGTAAACCTTTATGATTGTGCTTTATCAGATCAAGTATGCATAGGACCTTTTGTTGAAATTCAATCTGGTGTAAGTATTGGCAGAAATACTAAAATTCAATCACATTCTTTTATTTGCTCATTAGTTGAAATTGGAAATGATTGCTTCATTGGTCATGGAGTCATGTTTATTAATGATAAATTCAAAGATGGTGCTCCAGCTGAAGGTGATAAAAAAAAATGGGAAAATACAATTGTGGGCAATAATGTTTCTATTGGCTCTAATGCTACTATCCTTCCTGTAAAAATTACTGATAATGTTGTCATTGGAGCTGGCTCGGTGGTAACAAAGAATATTGAAGAACCCGGATTCTATGTTGGGAATCCAGCAAGATTTCTTAGAGGCATATCTTGATAAAGTTTTTAGACCTAAATTCACAATATATCTCTATAAAAGAAGAAATTGATCAAGCGATTAGTAATGTAATTTCTGAATCTGCATTCATTGGCGGTAAATATTTGGAAAATTTTGAAGCTGAGTTTTCCCATTTCGTTAATTCAAAATATTGTATTGGAGTTGGTAATGGAACTGATGCTTTAGAAATAGCTATTGAATCTTTAAATTTTCCAAAAGGCTCTGAAATAATTGTTCCTGCAAACTCTTTTATTGCTAGTTCAGAAGCTGTTACTAGATGTGGACATAAAGTTGTTTTTGCAGACGTATGCTCTGATTCATATATACTCAAAATATCCGATGTTAAGAAAAGAATTAACTCCAATACAGCTGCAATAATAGCAGTTCACTTATACGGACATCCATGTGATATGGATGAGCTGTTAGACATTTCAAAAGAATATAATATAAAAATTATTGAAGATTGTGCGCAGTCTCATGGAGCAGAATATAAAGGAAAAAAGGTTGGCAGTATTGGTGACATCTCAGCATTTAGTTTTTATCCTGGTAAGAATCTTGGTGCTTATGGAGACGGAGGTGCTTTAACAACCAACTGTAGTATTCTAGCGAAGAAAGCAAGAAAAATCGCTAACCATGGTCGAATTGCAAAGTATGATCATGATTTTGAAGGTCGTAATTCCCGGCTTGACGGACTTCAAGCAGCTATTTTGAGCGTTAAACTCAAACATCTCGAGAAGTGGACATCTCACAGAATTGAGGTTGCTAATAAATATTTAGATAGCCTTAAGAATTATACCGAGGTTATTTTGCCTGTTAGGCAGGAGTGGGCAAAACAGGTATATCATTTATTTGTAATAAGAGTCCCAAACAGAGAAAAGCTTATTGAATACCTTAAACAGAACGGCGTTCAAACAGGTATTCATTACCCAAAAGCACTCCCAAACTTAAAGGCTTATGATTACACAAAACAAAACAAGGAAGAAATGTTCAGTAATTACTCAGATAAAACACTCCTTAGTCTTCCTATTGGCGAACATATCCAATATAAAGATGTTGAAAATATTTCAGAATTAATAAAAGATTTTTATGACACAAAATACATAAGTAAGGAATAAAATAATAATGGAAAAAAAAGTATATGTAGCTATGAGTGCGGACTTAATTCACCCGGGCCACATCAATATTTTAAAAGAAGCAAAAAAACTTGGTACCGTAACGGTAGGAATACTTACAGATTCTGCTATAGCAAGCTATAAACGATTACCTTTTATGAAACTAGAATCGAGAATAGAAATAATGAAGAATCTTGTCCAGGTCGATAATGTCATAGAGCAGAAAACATTAGATTACGAGGAAAATCTCAGAAAAATTAGACCTGACTATGTTGTTCATGGCAATGATTGGAAAGAGGGTGTGCAGCAAAAAACTAGACAAAAAGTCATAGATACCATCAAAGAATGGGGTGGAGAGTTAGTAGAAATACCATATACTGAGGGTATTTCTTCAACCTCAATCATTAATGTTCTTAAAGAATTGGGCACAACTCCCGGCATCAGACTTTCAAGCCTCAGAAGGTTAATAGATTCTAAACCTATTTTAACATTTCTTGATATTCATAATGCATTGAGTGGATTAATCATTGAGCATACTAAAATCGAATTAGATGGAAGGATTAAAGAATTTGATGGAATGTGGGCGAGTAGTCTTACAGATGCAACTTCTAAAGGAAAGCCTGACATTGAGGCCGTGGACGTAACCGCAAGAGTCAATACATTAAATGAGGTTTTAGAGGTCACTACAAAACCAATAATTTATGATGGCGATACAGGAGGTCAAATTGAGCATTTTAAATTTACTGTAAAAACCCTTGAACGTCTTGGAGTATCTGCGGTAATAATTGAGGATAAAACAGGATTGAAAAAAAACTCCCTTTTTGGAAATGAAGTTCCTCAAACTCAAGATTCCATTGAAAATTTTTGTGAAAAAATTAGTTCTGGCGTTAAAGCAAAAGTAACAGATGACTTCATGATTATTGCAAGAATTGAAAGTCTAATATTAGAAATGGGGATGGATGATGCTATTAATAGAGCACAAGCTTATATTGATGCAGGTGCTGATGCAATCATGATCCATAGCAGAAAAAAAGATCCTGATGAAATATTGGAATTTTGTGATAGATATAAAAACTTAGAGAATATAAAACCACTTGTTGTAGTTCCCTCAAGTTTTAATGTAATTACTGAAGAAGAATTACAAAAAGCTGGAGTCAAAATAGTCATCTATGCAAATCAACTCTTAAGAAGTGCATATCCTGCAATGTTAAAAACAGCAAAGTCCATATTAGAAAATCAAAGATCGGCTGAATGCGATAAGAACATGATGAATATAAAAGAGATACTTGAGCTTATTCCAGGAACAAAATAATGGTAGATCCATTAAAGTATTTGAATGGTTTAAAAGATATAGGAATATCATTTTTCACTGGAGTACCAGATTCTTTACTTAAGGATTTTTGTGCTTGTATAACTCAAGAATGCAATAATGACGACCATATAATTGCCTCAAATGAAGGCGCAGCTATTGGTTTAAGTATTGGACATCATATAGCAACTGAAGAGATTCCCTTGGTTTATCTCCAAAATTCAGGACTTGGCAATACTATTAATCCACTGCTCTCTCTCGCAAGCAATGAAGTTTATGGAGTACCAATGCTCTTGCTTATTGGCTGGAGAGGTGAGCCCAATAAAAAAGATGAACCCCAACATGTTCATCAAGGGAGAGTAATGTTAGATAGTTTAGAAGCTATGTCACTTCCATATATTATTTTGTCACAAAACACCGATGAGGCAATTATGCAAACAAAAGAAGCTTTCTTAAGAGCAAAAAAAGACTCAACTCCAGTATGTATTATTGTTCAAAAGGGAACATTTAAATCTCATGCTTTTGCTAGACCTCAAAATAATCTATCTCTTAGCAGAGAGGAAGCAATAGAGATTATTGCTAAACTTTTACCAGAAACGTCTCCAGTTATTTGTACGACAGGGATGCCGTCAAGGGAATTATTTGAATTTAGAGAAAATAAACATTTGGGTCATGAAAAAGATTTCTTAACTGTAGGAGGAATGGGTCATGCAAGTCAAATAGCTTTAGGTTTAGCATTAAAACAAAAAGAAAGAATAATCTTCTGTATTGATGGTGATGGAGCTGCAATTATGCATATGGGATCTCTTGCAATTATTGGACAATCACAGGCTTCAAATCTTATTCATATTATTCTTAATAACGGAGTTCATGATTCAGTCGGAGGTCAACCTACAGTAGGCTTTGGTATAGATTTTTGTAAAATAGCAGCTGCATCTGGATACGCATCAACAGTATCAGTTTCATTAGAAGAAGGTATTAAAGATACAATTAGAAATGCTCTTTCTTGTGACGGGCCTCATTTAATAGAGATAAAAGTTAGAGCAGGAAACAGACCTGATATTGGTCGACCAACAACTTCACCAAAAGAAAATAAAGAAGCTATGATGAATTTTTTGAAGAACTGATCATTAATAATGACGATCTACAAAGGTATAGGAAAGCTTAAAAATTTGGGAAAGATCGTTGAAAGCTATGATAGAAAAAAAATTCTTATTGTATCTGGAAAGAAATCTTTTGCTTCAAGCGGAGCTGAAGAAATTGTAAAAAAACAACTCAGTAATTATGAGTTACATTATTTTAACGACTTTCAAGTCAACCCTGACTATCAAGATGCTCAAAGGGGAGCAAGATTTGCTGCAAATAATAAAATTGATTTAATAGTTTCCATTGGAGGTGGAAGTGTGCTTGATATGGGAAAATTAATTAAAGCTTTTTACCCTCAACCAGATCAAGCAAAAGATATTGTAGAGAAAGGATTAAAAATCATCGATTCAAGAATACCCATTATTTCAGTTCCAACTACAGCTGGTTCAGGAAGCGAATCAACTCATTTTGCTGTTGTCTATGTAAAAGACCAAAAATACTCTCTATCAGCAAGAAGTTTAATTGCAAATGACATAATACTTGATGGAAGCTTGGTCTTATCAGCTTCAAAATATCAAAAAGCTTGTAGTGCGCTTGATGCACTCTCTCAATCTATTGAGAGTGCTTGGGCGATAGGGTCATCAAGCCAAAGTAGAAAAGTCTCTTTTAGGGCGCTTGAAATTTGCTTAAAAAATATACAATCTTTTGTTCAATCAGACAGTTTAGACATAGCCCAGGCAATGATAGAGGCTGCAAATCTATCGGGACAAGCAATTAATATCTCGAAAACAACATCTGCTCATGCTTGGTCATATGGGATTACAAAAAATTATAATGTTCCACATGGGCATGCAGTATGGTTTACCCTTCCTAGGGTTTTTAATATTTATGCAAGTTCAAAAGATGATGAGATTGTGGATCCAAGAGGAGTTATCTTTTTTCAAGATATTATGGATACTTTAAAAGGAATATTATGTATACAATCCAATCATGAGATACTAGATTTTTTTAATAAGCTTTTGGAATCTATTGGTATTTCCAATAATTTTAAAGATGACTTAGCTTTAAATAACGACCAAAGACAATCTTTATCTTCACAAATTAATCAAGAAAGGATGAAAAACAGCCCTGTGAAGCTTGGAAAAAAACATATAAATTACATTTTCCAACTTAAACTCAATGAGTAATCAGAATAAAGATAGCTTCATAAAAAGAGCCTCTCAACTATTTGCAGGAAATTTGTTCGCCCAGTTGCTGGTTATTTGTAGTGCACCAATCTTGACAAGATTATTCACTCCTGAAGAATTAGGAATTTTAGGCCTGTTTATTGCCATATCATTCATATTGTCATCTATAACTACAATGAGATATGAGTCAGCTCTTGTAGTTGAAAAATCTCAAGTTGGAAAACAAGCAATAACTGCTTTGTGCTTAATTTTTTTATTTCTTACTTTATCAAGTTATGCATTGATAATATATTCTTTATTTCTTTTGGATATAAATATTGCTCAATTAGATATATTAGGGAATTACATATTAATCTTACCCTTAAGTATTTTTTGTATTAGTTTGTATAGGCTTTTAACTTTTTTGGCTATAAGGGCTCAAGAATTAAAAAAAATTGGATCAACTAGATTTCAACAAAGTTTTTTTATGGTTTCAAGTCAGAGCATGTTTGGAATTTTGAATTTTGGATTTGGAGGCTTAATAATAGGACAATTAATAGGCTTATCAGCAGGGATTGCTAGATTATTAGATTTAATAAGTTTTCAAAAGATCTATAGAGTTTTTAGATATAAGAAAAGACATATCTTTTACATAGCTTCAAAATATAAAAGATTTTTTAAGTTCTCATTACCTGGCGATTTATTGAATATCGGATCTATCCAATTACCAGTAATTATTCTAGCTAGTCTATTTTCACCAATAGTTTCTGGATTTTATGTTTTGGCTGAAAGAGTTTTTAGGTCTCCAATAGCTATGATATCGGATGCGTTGAGTAAATCCATATTATCTGTAGCCTCTGAAGCTAACAGAAAAGGAGAACTAGAAAATTTTTCAATACTTTTTATGAAACCTATTATTAAAATATCTCTTTTAGTTTTCATACTTTTTTCTTATTTTGCCCCTGAAATATTTTCATTTATTTTTGGTCCTGACTGGAGAGATGCTGGAATATATGCAAGTATGATGACCCCTCTTTTTTGGAGTATTTTTGTTTTTGTTCCCGCATTGGCACTAATGACAATTTTACAGTTACAAAAACTTGAATTTTTTTTTCAATCTTCACTTCTTGTATTTAGCATCGCTGGCATCATTGTTGGTTATTTTCAAAGTAATATAGAATTATCAATATCTTTATTTTCCATTGCTGGGTTTCTTACATACAGTTTTTTTGGACTTTGGACATTATTTATTGCCAAGATTAATAAAAAGAAGCTATTTTATTGCTTCATAAAAGAAATCACTTTTTTAGCTTTATTAGTCTTTGCCTGGTTGCTCTCTTCAAAAAACTTATTAGATTTCTCAAATATATTTATAATATTTTCTTACTCGCTACTTATTATTTACTTGATATATTTATATAAAACAATGAAAAAAGAATTAAAGGATTTAGGAAATTTTGCAGATAAATTAGTAGGTGAAAACCTATAGTGAATAATTCTGCGCCAAGCGTTTCTGTATCTGGATCTTATTGGTCTGGATCTGGAGCATTAATAGATATATTTCATGAGCATAATTCATGCATTGTAATTCCAAATGAATTTACATTATTTTCTTATGGGCAGTTTTTTGAAGAGGTTCTTTATCCTCTTCAATTTAATGAAATTGATCAAGAAATTTTTAATAGGAATCTTCAAAGATTTGCAAACTTTAATCAAAGCGAGATACCACTGATTTTCTCAATTTTAAGAAAGATAAGTAACTTTTTTAGATTATATCCGGAGCGCTTATTCCGAATGAGGCTTGGTATGAATAAGATTTTAGGGGAGGGATATAAAAATGCTTGCAGAGAATTTGAAGACTACTGCGATGAGTGCATAAACCTTAAGTCTAATTATGATCCAAAATATGTATCAGAATTAATTTCAAAGATATTAAATGAAGCATATAAATCAAAGATAGAATCCAAAAACTCATTGTCAAGGCTCGTAGTCTTTGATCAATTTATTTCTCCCGCATATATTGAGCCTGCAAAACCTTTTCTACCTTCTACGAAGTTTATCGTTATTGATAGAAACTGGCGTGATCAGTACGCAGACATGCGATTAGAGGTTGATAGGATGATTCGAGTAAACCATAAAATGAACATTAGACCATTTGGAGAAGAAATATCAAATACGGCTTATACACGAAATGATTTTTTTATTGCACTAAGAAAAAAAGTCAAGCATCTAAAAAATAATCAAAAGGATTCAAAAGATATCCTTTGGCTAGATTTTGAGGATGTAGTCACCAATACAGATAATATTATGAAAGAAGTATTTGATTTCTTAAATATTGATGAAAGTTATTGGAATAAAGGAGAAAGATTCTTTCCAGAAAGGTCTATTAAAAATATTAATTTATGGAGGAATTCTCCTTATCAAGAAGAAATAAACTCTCTTGAAAAATACATATAATCATTTGAATTGAATATTTTATTAGCAATTTCTTACACATTTTTAACTCTTATAGGATTACTTTCTATGTGGGGTCTAAAAAGAGCGAATCCCACTTTTTGGTTTTTAATTTTTCAATGGCTTATTGGTTTTGGAGTAATCCTACTTGCGGACTTTACACTTGATGCTGATCGTTTTTTTGTGATTGGATATTTCTTATCTACGTTTTTCTTTATTCTAGGCGGTTTAACATATCAATATTTTTCTTCACTTCAATCTGATTATAAAAAATTTTTTAGTGCAGAAATTGAAATAGATCATGTAAGTACAATGGCAATGATTAAGTTTATCTTTCTTGTTTCAATTTTGGTAACAGTCCTTTATTACTCAGCTGTTGGCAGTAACATTTTTTTAAATATAGTTCTCGGGATCGCAATAGAGGATTTCTCAACAATGAGACTTAATGCTTATTCTTCTGATGAATACTTTGCGCCTGGTTATGCGAATCAATTTAAAAACGTTCTATTGCCAATAACAACTTCAATAATAGGCTACCACTTTTATCTTACTAGGCAACTTATAAAACTAAGAATAATAATATTATTTTCAATTACATTTCTTCCAATAGCTCTTCTCGGAACAGGTCAAAGGGCTTTTTTAGTTTATTCTTTTGTGGCATTTGTTTTCGGAGTGTCCTGTCTTAATAAGATACCAATAAAAAATTTATTTATTGGAGGCGTATTAGCATTCTTTTTATTTTCATTAATGTCAGCTTTATACAAAAGCGATCAGTTGAATGGAGAAGAGAATTTTTTTATTTCTGTAATATTAAAATCATTTGAGCGCTTCTTTTATACTGAGCAAGAGGAAGTTTTAGTTACATTTAGAGTGCTTTATGAAAGAAATATTATCTATTTTTATGAGTGGTATCAGCAAATGGCAGGTCTACTTCCAGGGAACTCAGGAAGCTACCTACAGCATGATTTATTTGCACACATTCACGGAACTGACAGAGGAACAGCCGCTGTTTCAACCGTTGGGTCCATATTATATAATGGTGGACTATTTTATTTAGCATTTTTTTATTTCGTAATGGGACTTATTTATACTTTCACTTATCATAAATTTTTACTTGGAAAAAAATCAATAATAAGGATTTTCGCATTTGCTGCCTTATTTTTTTATCTTTCTACTTTTGTAAGTGGTGGACCTTCGTCATTGATAAATAATGGAGTTGCTACAATTGCAATTTTATTATTTTTGGGAATGTTTAAATTTGATTTAAGAAACATAAAGCCAAAGTATGAATAAAAAAATATGTAATAAATGCATTATGGATTGCAGTGCCTCAGATATAATCTTTTATGGAAACAAAGGATGCAATTATTGCTTGGAACTATCTTCAAATTTTGAGAAAACAGGAATAAATAATGCCAAACTTCAAAAAGAAAAATTGGATCAACTTCTTGAAAGCATCAAGAAAAAGGGAAGAAATAAAAGATTTGATTGCATAGTTGGCGTATCTGGTGGAGTTGATAGTTCATGGGTTTTAATAAAAGCTATTGAATCAGGCCTAAGGCCTCTTGCAGTTCATATGGATAACGGATGGAACTCTGAATTAGCTCAAAATAATATTGCCAACCTTGTAAACACACTTGGAGTAGAGCTTTATACTCATGTAATTGATTGGCCAGAATATAAAGGACTTATGCAAGGTTTTTTTGATGCTGATGTTTTAGATGTTGAGCTTTTGTATGATAATGCAATGCTTTCTGTGAACTATTCTCAAGCAAAACAGCATGGAATAAAATATATTTTATCTGGAGATAATGCTGCCACTGAGGGAATGAGGATGCCCCCAGGATGGAATTGGTTTAAGTTTGATAAACGAAATATTAAGGGCATTGGTAGGAAAAACAAAATATCATTAAAAACTTTTCCATCTGTCGGAACGATTGGATATTTTTACTATGAATTTATTAGAAGAATAAACTGGGTTCATTTTTTAGATTTATTTAATTTTAATAAAACACATGCTTTAGAAATCTTAGAATCTAATTATGGCTATAAAAGATATCCATATAAGCACTATGAATCAATATTCACGCGTTTTTATCAAGGATATATTCTCCCGAGGAAATTTGGAGTTGATAAAAGAAAAATGCATCTATCTAACTTAATAGTATCTGGAGAGATGCTAAGAGAAGATGCGCTAGATCTAATAGATAATATCCCTTATCCGTCTGTGGAAGATCAAGAAAATGATATTAAATATTTTCTTAAAAAAATGAATTGGAGCAGAAGTGATTTAGATAATTATATAAAAAGGAGTCCCGTTCCTCATGATTTTTACAAATCAGAGAAGAGGCTTTGGGAATTTGCTAAAAACATGCACAAAGTTCTTATCGGCCAAAGATAATGATCGATATATCTGTGATCCTGGCTGTTAAGAATGAATCTAAATATATTAATGAAGCCCTTGAAAGCATTATTTGCCAGGAAAATGTTAGTTTTGAGATTTTAGTTGTTGATGATAATTCCGAAGATAATACTTTTGAATTAATTAACTTTTTTTCAAAATGTAATCAAAATGTAAGGGTTTTTAGGAGTCCAGGGAGGGGTAAAGTAGCAGCTTTTAATTATGGTGTTAGGGAGTCAGCTGGTAAATATGTCTGCTTGTTTGCCGGTGACGACCTTATGCCAAAGAATAGTTTAAGAGCAAGACTCCAGTCTCTCAAAGATGAGGAAAGTCATGGCCCATGTTTAGGACTATCAAAAATAAAAACACTTAGCAAAAATAAGAAATTAGATGGAGTAATTGTTCCAAAACAAAAAGGCAAAGGAAATCCGAGTGGGCAGTCACCTTTAATGAATAGGTATGCAATAGAAGAACTTTTCCCAATACCTGACAATCTTCCCAATGAAGATACTTGGCTTGAGATAGCAATATGCCATACTTCACTTTGCAAAATAGTGCATTCCGATATAATTTGTTGTCTTTGGAGGATTCATACTGGAAACTCATATAACTTCAGTTTAAATAATTCAGATTTCAAGGAGAGAATTTGTCTCAGAAGAGAAGCTTATCAATTATTTTATAAAAGATTTTCCCAAAAGCTTTCTATCAAAGAGAAAAAAAACATCAAATCTTTAATTTTATTAACAAAAGCATACAAAGAGGGAAATGTTTTTGAGATTCTTTTTATTAACGCTCCTTTCAAAGAGAGACTTCGTTTGTTGGGCACCTCTAATGGTTTTTTTTATTCAATTAGAAGATTTTTCTACACATTTTTTAGTGGGTGGTAATATGAATTTTTATGTTATAGCATGTACATATTTTAAACATAATTAAGAGCTGATCAAAGAACAATAATGAGTCCAAGAGTTACAATAATTGACTATGGAATAGGAAATATTAAAGCTTTTTATAATCTTTATAAAAGGCAAAATATATCCGTTTCTATTGCAAAGCAGGCAAAAGATCTCAAAGGATCAAATAGATTAATTCTTCCTGGTGTTGGTTCATTTGACTGGGCAATGCAAAAGTTAAATCAATCAGGCATGAATGATGAATTAAATAATTTAGTTTTAAATAAAAAGCTTCCAGTTCTAGGTATTTGTGTTGGTATGCAGATGATGGCCAATTCTAGTGAAGAGGGCAAAATGCCTGGTTTGGGTTGGATTAATGGCAAAGTAAAAAGATTTGAATTTAAAGAAGAATTAAATACCATAAATTTACCACTTCCGCATATGGGTTGGAATGATGTTAGGCCTGCTCGCAATCATGATTTATTTAATGATCTTAAGAGCCCTCTTTTCTACTTTCTCCATTCATATTATTTCTGCTCATCAAGTAATGAGGATATTCTTGCTAGATCTGAATATGGCGTTGAATTTACTTGTGCCGCCATAAAAGACAACGTAATTGGAGTGCAGTTTCATCCAGAAAAGAGTCATCAGTACGGGATGAAACTTTTAAAAAATTTTTCAAATATTTAAATATGTTACGTTCAAGAATAATTCCATGCTTGTTGATTCATAAAGGCGGATTAGTCAAGACAGTTAACTTCAAGAATCCTAAATATGTTGGAGACCCTATAAATGCAGTGAGAATATTTAATGAAAAAGAAGTTGATGAACTTATTGTTATAGACATTGATTCAACAGCACAATCAAAAGAACCTAATTACGAATTAATTTCAGATTTAGCAGGAGAGTGCAGAATGCCTTTGTGCTATGGCGGTGGAGTCAAAACACCTGAACAAGTTGAAAAAATTGTAAGCCTGGGTGTTGAAAAGGTTGCTTTAAGTAGCTCCGCGTTACTTAATCCAGAAATAATATCTGAATCTGCAAAAAGAGTTGGAAATCAGAGTCTCGTTATTGTTTTGGACATAAAAAAAGTCGGATTATTTAAGAAAAAATATCAAATGTTTACTCATAATGGGAAGAATCAGATTGAGGGCGATATTTGCCAGACTGTCCAAGAAGTTCAAGAAATGGGGGCAGGAGAGATTGTTATTAATAATATCGATCGAGAGGGAACCCTTGATGGTTATGATTTAGAAATAGTAGATAAGATTTATAACACCATAAATATTCCTCTGACTGTAATTGGGGGCGCTAGCGGAGAAAACGATTTTCAAGAGTTAATAAATAGATATAAAGTGATAGGAGTTTCTGCAGGTAGTATTTTTGTTTTAACAGGAAAATATAGAGCTGTACTCATCCAATATCTTACAAAAGAGCAAAAAAATAAAATTTTAGGTATTAATTAAGAGATAATTATCTAGAAAGGGATTCTATTTATATAAGTAATTTTTGGATTTTAAATGTTAGAAAGAGATTATCAGATTTGTAAAAGCTGTGTGATGGATACATCAGATTCAAAAATAGTTTTTGATTCTGATGGTATATGCGAATATTGTAATAATTTCAAAACAGATATCTTACCAAATTGGCATACTGACGAAAGAGGCGATGAAGAACTTGAAAAACTATCAAAAAGAATCAAAAAAAGCGCAAAATCAAAAGATTTTAATTGCATTATTGGCCTAAGCGGAGGACTTGATAGCTCTTATGCTGCTCATATTGCAGTCAAGAAAATGAAATTAAAGCCACTTTTAGTCCATGTTGATGCAGGGTGGAATACTCAACAAGCAGTTGAAAATATAAAGAATCTAGTTGACGGTTTAGGGCTTGATCTTTTTACAGATGTTGTTAACTGGGAAGGAGTTAAAAGAATGCAACTTGCATTTTTTAAAGCTGGCATTTCTGATCAGGATTTAGTGCAAGATGCAGCGTTTTTCTCAGGACTTTATAGATTTGCAAGACAATATAATATTAAGCATGTTATTACAGGCTCAAACTACTCAACAGAATGCTGTAGAGAGCCAGAAGAGTGGGGAGGGTATTTAGGTATTGATACCAGATTATTTTCTGATATCTGGAAAAAACATGGCGATGGAAAACCGAATAAAGATTTCCCACTTGTTGATATTCTAATATATAAGATTTGGTATCAAAGGTTTTTAGGCATGAAAATGCACTATCCTTTAAATCACACAAAATTCATAAAAAAAGAAGCTGAAACTGAGCTTAATGAACTTTACGGATGGAAGCCTTTCAGGCATAAACATCATGAATCAAGATTTACAAGATTTTATGAAGATTACTGGATGCCAAGACGTTTTGGCTATGAAAAAAGAAGAGCACATTTATCAAGCCTAATTATGACTAAACAAATGACTAGAGATGAAGCTATAAAGAGACTTGAAAAACCTGAGCTAGATGATGAGTTTCACAAACAAGAATTTGAATATGTGGCAAGAAAATTAGGTATTTCAACGCAAGAATTAGAAAAACTCTTTATTCTTCCAAAGAAAACATATAGAGATTTTAAAAATAAAAGAGCGGTAATAGTTTTAGGCGCAAATATACTGAGGTATTTAGGTCTTGAAAAAAGATATTTTAGAAAATCATAGTCAAATACTTAAGGATTATTTTTTAAAAAATGAATAAAAATCATGAATATTTAATCCAGACAAGAGACACCAACTCTGAAGTTGTTATTCAGTTAAGTGAATGGGTATATAAGAAATCAATCTTTAATCAATACATTGAGCATCCTAAAAGTCTGTGGCTTATATGGAATTACTATAAAAGAATAGGCCTTAAAAAAGTTATCTTAAAGCTAAGATCAAGATTTTCAGAAAAGGAGCGTAATAAAAAAATTGCAGGAATATTTTTAGGCAATCTCATTGAAGCTCCAGATAAATTTGGTATTGCTGTGCATAAACCAGTCTTATGTTTTGCACCTAATCATAATTCTAGTTCACCTTTCATTGTTGTTAATAAAGATTTTATTCTTGAGGTTTCAGGTAATAAGCAAATAAAAATTAATAAAAACTTGCAACTTCCTCATGAATTAAAAAAATTTATAGCATGGAATCGATTTTCTGGTGTACCTCATGATATGGAGTCTGTACAAAAGGGACTAAAGAAGATAGAAGAAAGACTAAATTTAAAGAGTAATGAAATAACTGCTTCCAGAAATTATTTCGACAGGATTGAAAAACCAAAATTAATTGCAAAGAAACCAACAGCTGTATTATTTGGTTTAGGAAACTATGCAAAAACATCTATTCTTCCAAATATCAAGAATCATATTAACTTACAAAGGGTTCATGAGGTTGATCCCCTTCAACTAAGTTACCTTAAAAATAAAAAAAATATTAGTATTGATACTTCTTCTGAACCAAGGCCTGATTTAAGATTTGATGTATGGTTTATTGCGGGGTTTCATCATACTCATGCTAAATTGGCTATTGATGCCCTTAAACAAAATGCATGCCCTGTGATTGAAAAACCTTTGGTCACGAATGTTGAACAATACTTAGGATTTTCAAATCAGATTAGCAAAAGCTTAAATCCTAGATTCTACTCTTGCTTCCATAAGAGATATTCTGAACTGCATGAGATGTTTAAAAAAGATTTTGGGATTACAAAAAAACCAATCGATATGCATTGCATAGTTTACGAAATACCTCTTCCAATTCATCACTGGTACAACTGGCCGAATAGCGGAAGCAGGCTTATTTCTAATGGATGTCATTGGTTAGATTATTTTATGTTTTTAAATGACTTCAGCAAAGTTGTTGATATGAAGAAATGGATACCTCGAGGTGAAGATATTATTGTTCAAGTTAAACTTGAAAATAATGCATTTTTATCACTTTCTTTAACTGATAGTGGAAGCCAAAGATTGGGTGTAAGAGATTACATAGAGCTAAGGTCTGAGGACAAAACATATAAAATGATAGACAGTGAGTATTATCAGGCAGAAGATAGAAGAAGAGTTTTTTCTAAATGTAGAGTTAACCCTCTTAGAGCTTATTCAAGAATGTATTCAAAAATAAGTGAAAACATTGCAGAAAATGGATCAGGAGATAGCATCAAAACTCTAAGGTCAACTAAACTGATGTTAGACCTTGAAAATATTTAATTCCTTCTAATGAAAATATACAAAGATAAAGTAAAAAATAATGAGTATTAAAGTAATTGCAATTTTTGGTACCAGACCAGAAGCAATCAAGATGGCGACTTTATGTCACGAGATAAATAATGCAGAGGGTTTTGATCTAAAAATTTGCGTAACTGGGCAACATAGAGAGATGCTAGATCAAGTTTTAGATTTATTTGATATAGTGCCTGATATTGATCTAGATCTAATGAAAAAAGATCAAGATTTAAGTGATATTACCTCCTCAATATTATTGAAAGTTAAGTCTGTATTAATTAAACACAAACCTGATCTAGTGTTAGTTCATGGAGATACAACAACTACGTTTGCGTCAGCTCTTGCAGCATTTTATCAAAATATAAAGGTAGGCCATGTTGAAGCTGGTCTGAGAACATACAATATGAATGCTCCTTATCCTGAAGAATTTAATAGGCAGATTGTAAGTAAAGTTAGTGAATTACACTTTGCTCCTACAGAAATTAGTAGATCTAATCTCATTAATGAAGGTCATAAAATTGAGAATATTTTTGTAACAGGGAATACTGTAATTGACTCTCTTTTTTGGATATTAAACAGAATTGATAAAAGTGAAAATAGAAAAGAAGATTTAATAAAAAAAATCAACAATATTCTCAATTTTGATTGGGAAAATACAAAGTTTATTCTCATTACAGCTCATAGAAGAGAGAACTTTGGTGAAGGGTTTACAAAAATATGTAATGCAATTGGTGATCTTGCCTCTAAATTTGCTTCTATCCATTTCATTTATCCAGTTCATTTAAACCCAAATGTTCAGGATCCTGTACTTGAGAGGCTATCGAATATTGAAAATATTCATTTAATAGATCCTCTCGAATATGAGCCTTTTTTATATTTAATAAAAAATTCTTTTCTAATCCTTACTGATTCAGGAGGAATTCAAGAAGAAGCACCATCTCTTGGAAAGCCAGTCTTAGTCATGAGAGAAGTAACAGAGAGACCCGAGGCATTAGATGCAGGAACCATAAAACTAGTAGGCTCCTCAAGTGATTTGATAGTAAAAGAAGTAACAAATTTAGTTGAGAATAAAAATGAATATACTAAGATGTCATTAGCTCACAATCCTTTCGGAGATGGAAAAGCTAGCCTAAAAATAATTGATGCGATTAGGAAATATTTTAATGAATCGAAGTAAAAAAGAAGTATGTATAGTTGGGCTTGGATATATAGGTCTCCCAACTGCAGCTTTGTTGGCTTATAAAGATTTCAATGTAATTGGTGTCGATATTAATGAGAGAGTTGTAAAGACTGTAAACTCAGGAAAGGTACATATCGTAGAAAAAGACCTTGATAGCTTAGTCAAGAAAGTCGTTGAAAATGGCAAACTCAGAGCTTCAGTAAGTTTACCAGTCGCAGATGTTTTTATTATTGCTGTTCCCACACCAATTGGGCAGAACTATAAGCCTGATATTTCCTATGTTGAAGATGCCGTTAAAGAAATATCAAAGGTTATTAAAAAAGGAGATCTTGTAATTTTAGAATCTACATCATCAGTTGGAACCACAGAAAAAATAATTGAGATATTTAAAGAAAATACAAACGGCCTGACTCTTCCAGATCCCAATATGGATTCTTCAATAAATTCAGATATAAATGTTGCATATTGTCCTGAAAGGGTCCTTCCAGGAAATATTCTTTATGAGCTTATTGAAAATGATAGAGTTATTGGTGGCGTAACTGAGAAGTGTTCAATTGAGGCTAAAAAGTTCTATCAAAATTTTATCGAGGGTGAATGTCTTTTAACCAATTCTAAAACAGCAGAATTATGTAAACTTGTGGAGAATTCTTATCGAGATGTAAATATTGGTTTTGCAAACGAGCTTTCAATTATCTCTGATAAACTTGATATTGATGTTTGGGAGTTAATTTCTCTTGCAAACCATCATCCAAGAGTAAATATTCTAGAACCAGGTCCAGGTGTTGGAGGTCATTGTATAGCTGTTGATCCTTACTTTATTATTGATTCTTGTCCAGAAGAAGCAAAAATAATCTCAGCATCAAGAGAAGTAAATAATCAAAAACCAGAATTTGTTATATCTAAGGTTAAGGAAGCAGTTCTTGAGACTAATAAAGATATTTCTGACATTGCCATATGTTGTTTAGGCCTTACCTTTAAACCAAATATTGATGATCTTCGAGAGAGCCCAGCTTTAGATATTTCTATACAGTTATCAAAAATGCCATTTAAATCCATTAATATTGTCGAACCAAATATTGATTCTCTCCCTGAAGTTTTTAGTAAAACAAGATCAGAGTTAATCTCATTGGATGATGCTATAGCTGTATCAGATATTGTGATAGTGCTAGTTCATCACGATGAGTTCAAATTAATTACATCTGACAAAATATCATCTAAGATAGTTATAGATACAAGGGGAATCTATATAAATAAGTCAAAATAAAATGAAAAAATTATTTCAAGATGTTTCTAATGGTAATACTATTATCGAGGAATTGCCTCGCCCACAATGCAAAAAAGGGCACGTTTTAATAAAAACTTCTAAATCTTTGATTTCGGCAGGAACTGAAAGAATGCTGGTAGATTTTGGAAAAGCAAATTACCTTGAAAAGGCAAGACAGCAACCCGAAAAAGTTAAAATGGTATTAGACAAGGTAAGAACAGATGGTCTCTTCCAAACTATAGATGCAGTTAAATCAAAGCTCGATCAACCGTTACCAATGGGATATTCAAATGTGGGTGTTATTGAAGAGCTTGGTGAGGGTGTAAACGAATTTGAAATTGGGGATAGGGTAGTTTCAAATGGATCACATGCTGAAATGGTATGTGTTCCGAAAAACCTTGTTGCAAAAATACCAAACAGCGTATCAGATGAAGATGCAGCATTTACTGTAGTAAGCTCAATCGCCTTACAGGGAATTAGGCTTATTAATCCTACTATTGGTGAGAGTATTGTAGTTATGGGTTTAGGATTAATCGGACTTATCTCCATTCAAATCTTAAAAGCAAATGGTTGCAAAGTTTTAGGAATGGATTTTGATCAAGAAAAAGTTGATATTGCAAAAAAACTTGGTGTTGATGCAATTAAGTTATCCGATGGAGATGATTCAATAAATGTTGCAAAAAGTTTTTCTAAAAATATTGGCATAGATGGTGTCTTAATTACTGCTGCAACTAAGAGCAATGATCCCGTTCACAATGCAGCCCAAATGTGCCGACAAAAAGGAAGAATTGTTTTAGTTGGAGTTGTAGGATTAGATCTTCAAAGAAATGATTTTTATGAGAAGGAGTTATCGTTTTCAGTCTCATGCTCTTATGGTCCTGGAAGATATGATAAGTCATATGAGGAAGATGGGAACGACTACCCAATAGGATATGTCAGATGGACAGAGAAAAGAAATTTTGAATCTATACTCTATATGATTGAGAAAGAAACTATTAATTTCAATTTACTTAAAACTAATGTATTTGATTTCACAGATGCAGAAAATGCATATAAGTACCTTATTAATAACAGCTCAACACTGGGAATAATCTTAGATTATGATAAAGGATTTATAAGAGATGAATATATTCTAGATGTATTTCCATCGGAAAGTATAAGGTCAAAAAGTAAAAATGGTACTGTAATAGGAGTTATTGGTGCAGGCAATCATGCTGGCAGGACCCTGCTTCCAGCTTTCAAGAAATCTCAATCAAGATTAAAAATAATCTCTTCTTCTCAAGGAGCAACAAGCGCTCATTATGCAAAAAAACTATCTTTTGAAAAGAACACAACAGATTATAAGAATATTTTGAAAGATAAGGAGATAAATGCACTAGTTATTGCAACACAGCATGATACGCATTCAAAATTTGTAGTTGAGGGCTTATTAGCAAAGAAAAATATTTTTGTTGAAAAACCATTAGCTTTAAACAGTGATCAGCTAGAAGAAATTCAAAAATTATATTTGGAATCACCTGACCTAAGCAAAATGCCTATTTTAATGGTTGGATTTAATAGAAGATTCTCGTCTCTCACGATTAAAGCCAAGGAAGCGCTGGCTGAAAATATCCCAGTAGCAATTACTTATACTTGTAATGCGGGACATATACCAAACGATAGCTGGGTACATGATCCCAAAAAAGGCGGTGGAAGGATTTTAGGTGAAGCATGTCATTTCATTGATCTGTGTCGGTTTTTTAGCGGCTCAAAGATAACATCGCTTAATGCTATTGCAATCAAAGATAATAATTCAAATAAAGATACAGCGATCATTTCTCTTGGATTTGAAAATGGATCTATAGCATCTATAAATTATTTTGCTAATGGAAATACTTCTTTTCCCAAAGAAAAAATTGATATTTTTCAGGGCGGGAAATCCATATCGATAAATAATTTTATTGGATTAAAAAGTTATGGATTCAAGAATTTATCTAACAAACGGTTATTTAAGCAAGATAAGGGGCAAACAAAATGTGTTGAGAGTTTTATAAATTCAATAAACTTGGGCTTACCAAGCCCAATTGACATAAAAGAAATATTTGAAGTCTCTGAATTCACCATAAAGGCTTCAGAAATGATAACTAAATAAGTTAAATTTTGAAGATTTTTACAAATATTGGCCTATATTTCAGGACTATTAAACATCTAAAGCCCATACAGATTTTCTATCGTATCTATAGGTTTCTTGATCCTCCAAAATTAATTTCATACAGTACCTTAGATAGAAGTAATTTTATCTTCCCAAAATATGCTAATCATTTATCAAATAATGATCTTGAAACTAAATTTAGTTTTTTAAATCATAGAATTGATTTATCTTTCCCTAAAGATTGGAATAACAAAGAAATACCACTTCTTTGGCTATACAATCTTCATTATTTTAATGATCTGCTTGCATCAAATATTTCAATTAGTAAAAAGAATCATCATATTTATAGATGGATAAACGACAATCCATCAAAAATAAAAGGCCCAGGATGGGATCCATATACTCTTTCTTTACGAATAGTTAATTGGATAAAATTTTTTTCAAATGAAAAGTTAAATTCTAATAAAGTAATAACTAGTCTTATCGAACAGGTAAGATTTCTGGATAAATCAATTGAATATCATGTGCTTGCAAATCATGTACTCGAAAATGCAAAAGCGCTAATTTTTGCTGGGCTATTTTTTAATGGAAAAGAGGCCCAATATTGGCTTAATAAAGGTATTAAAATACTAGAAAAAGAACTCAAAGAACAAATATTAGAGGACGGTGCTCATTTTGAATTGTCTCCAATGTATCACTCAATTATTTTTGATTTAGTGTTAGATATATATGAATTAACTTCAGTTTCAGATCACCCAAAACATAACAGCCTTATAAAAATTAAATATCTCTTAGAAGATTCAATTATAAAAATGTCACATTGGTTGGGAAGTATGACTCATCCAGATGGAGAAATTCCTTATTTCAATGACTCTGTAGTTGGTGTTGCAAAACAACCAGAATTTTATTTATCAAGAGCAAAAGAATTATTGCCGAATACTAAGACATCCGATTACTCAGATATAATTTCTTTTAAGGATTCTGGATATATCAGGGTATCTAAAAGAGATTTCATTTTGTTCTTTAAATGCTCTGACGTTAAGCCATCTTATCAACCTGGGCATGCCCATGCCGATACCTTATCTGTTGAGCTATCCCATCATAATCAAAGAGTTTTTGTTAATTTAGGAACCTCAATCTATGAAGCAGGTGAGAGAAGAGATTTAGAGAGGGCAACTAAATCTCATACAACACTGGAGGTTGACGGTAAGAATTCTTCCGAAGTTTGGAGCTCATTTAGAGTAGGAAGAAGGGCAAAAATTTTAGAATCTAATATTATACAAAATCATGATTTTATAGAGATATCTGGCAAACATAATGGCTATAGGTACATTAAGAAAAACTTAACACACAGCAGGATTTTAAAAATCATGGAATCTTCAGTTCAAATAACTGACAGATTGAACGTTCAAAATTATTCAGGCATATCAAGGTTTCATTTACATCCTGATATTAATGTTGAATGTGATTATGAAAAAAAAATTGGTACTTTAATACTGCCTGATGCTACAAAGATTTTTTGGAAAGCAGAATGTAAAAATATTTTTATTGAAGATACACAATATGCATCAGCCTTTGGAGTACTTAAAGATACTAAGACACTAGCACTATATGATAATAACTTCAGTTCATCATCTATAACTTTAGAAATTTAAATATGAAAATATTATTTTTTACTGATCATTTCGCTCCGGAAATAAGTGCACCTGGTATTCATATTTACGAAAGATGTAAAATTTGGGCTGAATCCGGACACGAAGTTACTGTGGTAACAAATTTCCCAAATTATCCTCTTGGAAAAATATATGATGGTTATAAAAATAAATTTAGAATGTTTGAGAAATTAGATGGCATAAATGTTATTAGAGTATGTACATACATGTCAGAAAATAAGGGCACATTTAAACGAACACTAGATTATATTTCTTATACATTTTCATCATTTATAAATAGCTTATTCTTACCAAAACCAGATATTGTTTTTTCCTCATCACCACATATCTTTGTTCCAATATCAGCTATTTTCTTTTCTTTAATAAAAAGGGTACCTCACGTAGTTGAGATTAGAGATTTGTGGCCTGAATCAATTGCAGGCAATACTGGTTTAACAAAGGCATCTTTTATTTATAGAATGTTTGAATATATTGAAATGTTTATTTATAAACATTCAAAAAAAATTATTGTTTTTACTGAGTCCTTTAAAAAAAATATCTCAAAAAGAGGTGTGGATATTTCTAAAATAGAAGTAATCGTTAATGGAGCTAATTTGGAATTATTCAAAACAATCTCATATGACAATGACTTGGCAAAATCTCTAGAAATAGAAGACAAATTTATTATAGGCTATATAGGAACGCATGGATTATCTCAAGGACTTCTGAATGCAGTATCATGTGCTCAATATCTTTATGATGAAGGAATTCATCTCCTTTTTGTTGGCGAAGGTGCAGAAAAAGAGGAAATGGTAAAAGAAGCATCAAATTTAGGATTAAAAAATATTAGTTTTCTAACCTGGCAGGAAAGGAAAAAGATGCCAAAATATTGGAGCATTTGCGATGTTGGATTAGTGCACCTAAAAAATGATCCAGTCTTCAAAACAGTAATTCCATCTAAAATCTTTGAAATAATGGCATGTGGGAAGCCTATTATTTATTGCGGTCCGGATAATGATGGAAGTACCATATTAAAGAAATATAATTGTGGAGTATGTGTAAAACCAGATGACCCAAAGTCTCTTGCAAATGAATTAATAAAACTAAAATCTAATAAAAAACTTATGGCAAATTTAAGTATAAATTCGAAGAACGCTGCAAATGATTTTTCAAGAGATAATCAGGCTAAAAAAACTCTTAAGGTGCTACAATCAATTCCTAAAGTTAAATACTAAAATTTATGGACTATTTATCATTAGTAGAAAGAAAATCTCCATTACTTTATGAAGATATACTGAGTAATCAAAAAATCTTAAAAGAGTTGATTTCTGGAAGCAAGTTTCTGGTTATTGGAGGCGCTGGATCAATTGGACAATCAGTAGTAAAGGAGCTTTTTAAAAGAAATCCTATGCTGCTACATGTTGTTGATATTTCAGAAAATAATATGGTCGAGCTTGTCAGAGAGATAAGAAGCACAGATGGTTATATTGATGGAGAATTTAAAACATTTGCAATTGATTGCGCATCTCCAGAGTTTGAATCATTGGTTAAATCCCAGAATGATTATGATTATATATTTAACCTTTCTGCTTTAAAGCATGTCAGGAGTGAAAAAGATCCATTTACTCTTATGAGAATGGTGCATGTCAATATTTTTAATACTGTTAATACCATAAGGTTAGCTAAAACCATGAGTACAAGAAATTATTTTTGTGTCTCTACAGATAAAGCTGCAAATCCAGTAAACATGATGGGTGCAAGTAAGAAAATCATGGAAATGTTTATCATGGAAGAAAGTATTAATCAAAATCTATCAATGGCAAGATTTGCTAATGTTGCTTTTTCAGATGGCTCACTTCTGCATGGGTTTAATCAAAGATTTGCTAAAAAACAGCCATTTTCAGCACCAAATGATGTCGAAAGATATTTTATTACACCTAAGGAATCGGGAGAGTTATGTATTCTTTCATGCCTATTGGGAGAAAATAGAGATATTTTTTTTCCAAAATTAAGCGAAAAATTACATTTAGTTAAGTTTTCAGACATTGCAATAAGGTACTTAGAAAGTTTAGGTTTTACTCCAGTTGAATGCGAGTCTGAAAATGAAGCAAGAGATAGAATAAATGACTTGATACCAAATAAAAAATGGCCATGCTATTTTTTTAAGAGTGATACTACTGGTGAAAAAGATTTTGAGGAGTTCTTCACTGATAAAGAAGTTCTTGATATGAATCGATTTGAGACAGTAGGTGTGATAAAAAATAAAGCTATCTTTAACGAAGAATCGCTGAGAAGATTCAATGATGATATTAAGGGTTTAATTAAGAATGGATATTGGAGTAAAAATGACATCCTAAAAATTTTTAAAGAAATTCTTCCAGATTTTAATCATGAAGAGATAGGCAGGCATCTCGATCAAAAGATGTAATTTTGATGGAAAGAATTCTAGATATTTTATTTTCCTCTATTGCGATAACTTTTTTGTCGCCTTTATTAATTCCAGTTATCATAATTTTAAGATTAACTGGCGAGGGAGAGATATTTTTTTTACAAGAGAGAATCGGTAAAAATAGATTAACTTTCAATCTATATAAGTTTGCTACTATGACAAAAGATAGCCCAAATATTGGTACTGGCACTATCACCATAAAAAATGATCCTAGAGTTTTGCCTTTTGGCAAGTTCCTGAGAAAGTCC
>MDTG01059374.1_pt1 | contig 28589 bp, 26 predicted proteins | sample 811421 | NCBI WGS metagenome assembly MDTG01 (sample SAMN05326645, study PRJNA326480) | marine metagenome | isolation source: seawater | place: Pacific Ocean: South East | collected 2011
GAAATTCCATGTTCAACAACTTTGTCAAAACCGAAGTAATATATTGGCTCATTAAAACCAAATTCTTTATGAGATTTATTTAAAGGAGCATCAACAACCTCATCAAAAACGAAGTTTATTCCAAAACTTGATTCATAATGCACACCGTAAGATGATAAAGGCCAACCATAATTGTTTACGGTGTTTGTATCAATTAAATTTATTTCATCTCCCATTCTGGGCCCATGCTCTGTAGATAAAAATAAATTTTCATCTACTTTACTTATTCCTTGGGCATTTCTATGGCCAATACTTAATATTTCATAACTTGAATCGACTTTGCTTATTTTTAAAGTCTTCCCATATTGGCTATTTTTATCTTGTGGCAATTTTCGTTGCCTAAAGTCACCTGTAGTAAAAATTATGTGATCTTCGTCAAAATTTTCAATTGCACCACCAGACTGTGCTGCTGTGTATTTATCTGCATTCCTTGATATACATTCATTCAAGCTAAAGAATTTTTTAAACTGTATGTTGTTAAAGTTTAATTTTCCCCTAATTATGCTCAGAGTTGTGCACTCATCTTCTACTTCATCTATATATGAAATATATATGTATTCTTGATCATAAAATATATTTCTTACACTTTCCCAACCGCCCCAGCTAAATCTAGTGTCTACTTCGTAAATATATTTGTTAGTTACAATTTCTCTAAAATTAGTATTTATTTTTTTAAAATCTGAACTTGATTTGCTCATTAAATCATTAATACTTGTAAAAAATAAATCGCCAGTAGCAGATATATAAAGAAGATTGTCGTTGTATATTTCTACATACCCAATAGGTTTTCCTTTTGTAACTGTAGATCTGATATTTTCACAGCATAATATAAATTCTTTAATTGAAATTTTGTTATTAAAGTCAAGAGTTCTAAATTCTATAAGGTTATTTCTATTATTATATAATTTATCTCTGTCTTGAAATATATTGACAACACTTGGTCCTATATCTTCAGCAAGCATATTTGACTTAAATGAGGCTTCTCTGGATTCAAAGAACTCTCCCTGATAATTTAATGAGATAATTATTCCGATAACTAAAAATAGAGATTTAACTAAATAATTTAGTTTTAACTTTTTAATAATAAAAATTAGTAGTGGAAAAATAAATAAGAAATAAGCAAAATTTGTTCTGGGAAAGTCAGAAATTTTTAATATAAAGAAAATCAATACAAAAGATAAAATATTAGAGAAATAAAAATTACTAATTATAGTTTTGTATAAAATCATGGCAAGAACAGATATAGCCAAACTTAATCCAAGAAAACTGAATGGTGATAAAGCTATATCTCTACTCAGAAACGAAAAGTAATAACCTAAAGTATCTTCGAATACATAATAATATCTTCTTGTGTATTTAAAAAATATATCAAAAAACAACAGACTAGTTAAGAAATAAGGCAAGTCAGATTTGCTTACTGGTTTAACTATTGACCCTAAATTTTTTAAAAACATAAATAAATTATAGCAATATGTAAATTAAGATTTTTTATGCAATAAACTTTGTCGATATTTTTGCGGATTTTTTTATTTAAAAAAGAAATATAATGAAGTAATGATTAAAAATGCATCTTTGGGAGTGATAGTTCCTTTTTACAATGAAGAAAGGTTTTTACTTCAGTCAGTATCAAGGCTGTTAGATGTGAAAATAGTTGAGCAAATTGTATTAGTTGATGACTGCTCCGAAGATAACAGTTATTCAATAGCTGAAAGTATTCTAGAAAAAAGTAATAAAATTTCTTTAATAAAAACAGATAAAAATGGAGGTAAAGGATATGCCGTACAAAAGGGGCTAGAATTTATCACTACAAGCCATATCCTTGTTCACGATGCAGATTTAGAATATTTTCCTGAAGACATTCCAGAAATTTTTAATTCTTTATCTGATTTTGAAAATTGTTTAGTAATTGGCTCAAGAACAGTCGGGGATAAAAAGAGAAAAAACTTATATTTTTATACATATTTTGGAAATAAGGTTCTTTCATTATTGTTTTCAATAATTAATAATTACAAAATTTCTGACATTGCTAGTTGCTACTGGTTGGTGAACGCAAATAAATTACGAAGCAAAGATTTACGTGAAAGAGGATTTGGAATAGAGGTTGAAGTTCTATCAAAATTTTTAAAAAACAATGTTGATATTGTTGAAGTGCCAATTCGTTATGAAGCAAGAAGTTACCAAGATGGGAAAAAAATAAAATTAAAAGACGGTATTATTATTTTGTTAAAAATTTTAAAATATTCAAAATTAAACATTTTTAATTAATATTGAAAATATATCAATCAAATAATCTCTTTTATAAAGTTATATAATTAAATTGTGAATATATCTCTAGTCATACTGGCATATAATGAAGAAAAATTTATTAAGGATGTAGTTAGCAAATATATTAATTACTTCGACGAAGTAATAGTTGTTAATGATAATAGTCGTGATGAGACTAAAAATATCATACAAAATTTAGAAAAAAATTATGAAAATTTAACTCTAATAAATAACACGAAAAACTTTGGCGCTGGTAAATCTTTGGAAATTGGGATAAATCATTTTCTCGAGAGTAAAAATGACTATTTAATCAAAATAGATGGAGATGACCAATTTTCATTTCATGATGTAATTTTTTTGAAAGATCTAATCCAAAAAGAGCATTTTGATTTTATAAAATGTGATAGATTTTGGCATGATGGAATTATTGGTAAAATCCCAACAATAAGATATTTAGGAAATTCATTTGCTTCTTTTCTAATTAAATTTTCTACCGGAAGCTGGAGCATAAATGACCCTTTAAATGGTTTATTTTTATTTTCTAAAAATATACTCTCTGATTTTAAACTACCAAAATTGTTTTACAGATATGGATATCCTTTTTTTGTTGTTACTGACTCTATCAAAAAATCTATTGTCAAAGATATAAAAATAGGGCAATTTAAAAATGAAATTAAGTATCAAAACGAATTGAGTAATTTAAATCCAATTGTTATGTTCTTTAAACTTATTTGGTACACATTGAAGAACTACTATTCAAAAATTAATTTAAAAATAAAAATTTCAGAATTTCAGATTTCTGCACTATTAGATATTTTTTCCCAAGTTTCATTTATTTTTTCTATTTACTCATTTTATAAAATAATAATCATAAGGTATTTTTCTTATAATGGACCACAAGGAATTTGGTTTATGGTCTGTTTAATATTTCTTTTTACAGCAATATATTTAATTTCGTTATCTCAAAAAATTGAAAAAAAGGTAACTAAATCAAAAATTATTGAAATTAACCGAATCTAAATCAATAATATCCAAGTTTTTTTGCTTCTTTAACCCAGGGAATTACAATATCTAACATTTCATCTAAAGTTGTTTTAGCCTCAAATCCAAGGAGTTCTTTTGCTTTAACAGTTGACGGTACTCTCTTTTGTACGTCATATTTAAATGCCTCAACATTTTTAAATTGAAAATCGTCAGATCCCCTAGTTTTAATCCATATTTTTTTTGCTAAATCTAAAACAGATGTGGATTCACTTGTTGAAAGATTGAAATCATTATTTTTAGCGTTAGGATGTTTTAATAATTTAACAATTCCCTCAGCTAAATCTTCACCATATGTGTAGTGTCTGATTTGATTTCCACTTCCGAGAATTTCTATAAATTCATTTCCTCCAAGGGCTTTAGTTATTAAATCTGGAACTACATGGCTTAATGTTAGTTTGCTCTCATTAGAAGACTCTGAACTATTGAGAGACTTAACCTCACCAATTCCAACACAATTAAAAGGTCGAGCTATTGAGTACTCTAATCCGTATTGCAAATTTGCAGACCTAGCAAAATATTCAACTGCAAGTTTTTGAAAACCATAAGAACTTTCAGGTGGAGGTATTTTAAATAAATCTTCTTCTTTAGTAGGGAATATATTAGTTGACTCAAATACCATAGATGAGCTTAAAAAAACCGTTCTCTTTAATTTATGATTATTTTGACATTCAATAGCAGTATCTGTTGTAGAAGATATTATTTTTTCATTTTCAGATAATAAATCATAAGCGAAATCATGAAAGTAAGAAATTCCACCAATCATGGCAGCTCCTGCAATTAAATAATCACAGTCTTTTAATAAATTAAAAAATAAATCAGTATCTTTTACATCTCCTAAATGTAATTCATAATTGATATCATCAGAATGATTTCTAATTATTTTTCCATATTTAGACAAGTTATCAATACCAACAACTTTATACCCTTCTTTCAAAAGTTCTTTTACTATATATCCGCCTATAAAACCTTCTGATCCTGTAACTAAGACTTTCTCACTCATGCTCTTCTCACTAACAATCTTCTAACCCATTTTAAATATTTTGGAATAAACTTTCTAAGATTAAATTTTGACTCTCCAAAAGCTCTATCAATCCAGATTGTTGGTATTTCTCCAATACTTTTTCCTTTAAGCTTTGCTTTTACCACTAACTCTAAACCAAGAGTAAAACCAACAGAACTTTCAATTTTAATTTCTTCTAAAAATTTTTTATCATATGCTTTGAACATGTTAGTTGGGTCTTTAGTTCCTATTCTAAAAAAATGATATAGAACTTTGCCTGAATACTTACTTAACAAATATTTAAACCCTTTTTTACCAATAAATTGGCCTCCTCTTGAGTATCTTGAGGCTACAGACACGCTTAAACCTCTCTCTACCAAAAGTAATAAATCTTCTACTTGCGTAGGGTCGTCACTTCCATCTCCCATTGCAATACAAATGTACTTACCCTTCGATCTAGTTATACCATACTTTATTGCATTACTTGCACCTGGATCCTCTTCACTAACTAAAATTTCAATACCTAAATTTGAATCTTTGAGTACATTAAATGTTGGGTCGCTTTCTTCGTCTAATACGACGATTAGTTCTGTATCGTCTTTTAAAAACTGCTTGAAACGTTGTAAAATAGTTACAACCTCTTCGGTTTCATCTTTCAAAGGAATAATAAGTGATTTATTTATTTCCAACTGTAAAAACTTTCTTATTGCTTAAATCAAATTTTTTAAACTCATCATGAAATGTAGAAATTAACACATTATTTGTAATATCTTGAATTTCTTCATAATTATACAATTCAAATTCTAAATTCTCGTCATTTAAATTAGGATCTACTGGAAAAACCTTAAATCCATTTTTATTTAATTTTTTATATAATTCTAAAGACAGTGAGCTTCTTATATCATCTGAATTTGGTTTAAAAGATAACCCCAGCTGAATTATTTTTTTATCCTCAAAGTTTTTAGTACAATAATTTAAAATTAAATCCATAAATTCACTATTTGTATTTTGTAGTGCGGTTATTACTTTACTTTCATTAGAGTACTCATTTTTAAATGTTTTTGTATCCTTTATAAGACATGGGCCTCCGACAAAACCAGTAGAGGGAATATGGCTTAATCTAGGGTAATCTAAACTTGCTAGCTTTATAATTTCAGAAAAATCAATGTTGTTTTTATTTGCAATGTTTGAAAACTCATTTACTAACGTAAATTCGCTATACCTATATGCGTTAGAGAATAATTTCAAAAATGCTGCGTTCTCAAAACTTGTTACATGAGATTTAATTCCAAGTGAACTAAAAAAACTTACAAAAGGTTCCGAATTGTCTTTATCGTCTAAACCGATAATTTGTGGTATCTTCTCTATTTCAACCAAACCCTTTCCTTCTGCAATTCTTTCGGGACAATATGCTAATTTAATATCCTTTTCATTAAGTAACGTATTTGAATAAATATTGTTAATTTCATTGATTGCAACGGTGCTTCTTAACATTAGCATGCTTCCTTTATCTGCAGATTTGATTAAAGATTCTACTAAGCTATTAAATTTTTCAATCTCTTTTTCTACAGATGAGGTTCCAAGAGTAACAATAATTAAATTGCATCCTTGAATTGAATCTAAATTATCAGATAGTTGTAAATTATTTTTTTTGCTACTTTTAAATAATAATCTAACCCTTCTTCAAAAAAAGGAAGGATATCATTATTAATTTTATCTAAAGTAGATTTATTATTGTCAACAATTACTACTTCGTGGTTTTTAGAAGAAATGAAGCAACTAAATGGTAACCCTATATGGCCTGCCCCGCCTACAACTGCTATTTTTAATTTTTTAGACATATTTTTCTATCTTTTTAGTAAATCTTATATTTAGATTAACCACTTCTACCTCTATTTGAACTAAAATAGTTGAAAATGCAAATCATAAAAAATAATAAATCATTAATCGCAGTGGTTTTATTTATTATTCTATCCTTTCAATTATTTAATTATTTAATTGAACAAATAGACGAAGAGGTAGTTTATTTTGAGAATTGTTCAGTTACATTTTCTGAAGAGCTTAATAGTAATCAAAAATCGGGATTAATTAATTCTTTCGAAGTGATGTACGAGCGTGTGCCTGTTTTCCCCGAATTTGGAAACATTAAGTGCATTAATAAAGTAATTGGAAAATCTTTTGATTTAAAAGATTCAAAAACAACATACTACGTTGGATACTCTCAAATGATATTTGTAATTCAAGGAATATTTTTTATAATTTTTACATTATTTTTGTTTAAATTTTTTAAAACATTAAATTTTATTGAGTTCCTTTTTTTATTAAATATATTTTTATTTTACCAATTTTATGGATTGCCAATTTATATTCTTTTTACACAAATTATTAAGCTGAACATTCTTGCAATTACCTGCAATATTTTTATCTATAATTTTAATCAAATACTTTCTAAACAAACGTTTAATTCCGAAATCAAATCTAAAAATTATTCTTTAATTGTATTTTTATTTTCTAATATTTCTTTGTTTATATTTTTTGAACACATGAAAAATTTCAATTATAAGAACTACTTAATTCATTTCAGTTCGTGGTCCATAGATTATACAGGCGGAATGAACAGAAGAGGTCTAATAGGAGAACTTATTACACTTGTATCGCCAAATTCTGACATAAAGCTTGTAGTAGCTGTTTTAATTTCAATAATCTACTCGCTAATTTTGTACAATATATTAAAAATTTTTTCAATTTCAAGACAAAACTACATTTCAGTAATAATGACTATATCGCCTTTTTACATGTTGTTTGTAATAAATGACTTCAGAGGTGGAAATAGTAAAGAAATAATTGGTTTTTTGGCTTTTAGTCTAATCATCTTGTATAACTTTAAGAAAGACGGTTATTTAATATACGCAAGCTTGCTGACTTATATTATTGCAATATATTCTCATTCTGTAAATGTATTTATTTTCCCATTTATTATTTTTTACATATACAAAGTTTCTGATATTAAAAGAAAAAATGCTCTATACATTGCATATTCTATGTGCTTATTGAGCCTAGTTGGATTTGTATTTTCACCATTAATATTAAATTCTTATTTCGATCAAGATGTTTGGTGCTTAAATTTAATTCAAAACTTTAGCCTTCCACACTCCTGTGCTGATTTACTTGATGGGAATATGTTAGATCTGAAAGTTAATGGGGATTTCTTTGATAATATCGGATATACATTTGAAAGAATCAATTTAATGACATTTTTAAATTTTGGTATTTTGTTTTTTATAGGGAATAGTTATTTACTAAAAACGAAGTTAGTATCAATAAACTTCAAAGAATTAATAGTTGTGTTCATTTCTCTATTGCCACTTTTTGTTGTAGCGCTTGATTGGGGAAGGTGGTTATTTATTTTATTTTTCTGTCTATTTACAATTTATATTTCCTATCCAGATAAGAATGAAGATTCCAGAAATTTAATTAAAACATATATCTTTTTAGCTTTACCTACATTTATTTTGTATGTTCCTCACTGTTGTGCAGATACTTCATTAAGAAATATAATTTCATACAATCTAGATACATTTCATTTATTTGATTTTATTTTTAAAATTTATAGTTTTTAAATAATTATTAATCTTATTTTTGTATATCGATTTATTTAAAAGAATTATAACAAATATTGATACAAATAATAATAATGAAAAATATGGAATCCTATAAGAAATTAAACCCTTTTGCTCTTGAACCTGTTCGAAAGTATAAATTCTACATTCTTTAATATTTGAGTTTGAGTAAAAATTTTCATATGGATTACTAATAATTTCATTATTTCTATTTACACATCTTGATAGATATTGTTCATCATATTTAAAACGTGATAAGGGATTTGGATTTGAATCTTTACTAGGTTTACAGTTAGATTTAAGATTATTAACATTTCCAGAAATAAATATTTTTTTTAACACAGTATTTTCATATATAAGTAAATTATTTAACTCACAAAATATTGAGTAATCATTTACTGCAATTAAATGTTCAGAAAGAAACTGGCTATTTTCTTTAGGATGTCCGGAAACAAACACAATGCTAAGTACAAATACAAAAACTAGTATCACTTTCATAAAATTTATTTTCTTAAAGAAATGTGAAGCTATAAATGCCAAAGATATGATTAGCAATAATGAAAAATAGAATGCTTTAAATGTGTCACCTTTTATGGGATTAAAATTATTTGACGGTACCCCTAAAGAATTTATATAAAGTAAAACTATTCCTGCAAAAGGTGCCAAATAAAATTTTCTAAATTTATTGTTTATAAATGCTAAGTAAATAATTGAAAAATAAAAAATGATTGACCAAAATACTGAAATAATTTTTCTTAAGTGATCTAATTTATATTTCAATATATTACTAAAAGGTCCTGAATAATTAATTTCTCTTTTTTTTGTTATTAGTGTCTCTGAATCATCCACAAAAATATCTTTACGAAATTCATTAAAATAATTTGATTGAAAATCAAATAATTGATTAAAGTAATCACCAAATGTATCTAATAAAAGTAAATTTATTACAGAATTACTATGGACTGTTTTTCCATCTTCATCAAGCATAAAAAATGGTTCACGAATAATATCTGTTGCAGAAAATTTAAATATTATATTTGGATTAGCTTTATAATCGTATTCAGAATCATAAGGTCTTTCTAGTATTGAATTTCCGGTAATTGTCTGACTTTCATATTGCAAAAGAATTACTAAAAAGGTAAGAGCTAAAAAAACTATGGCAAAATCTTTTATTTTAAAATTTTTTATTATATAAAAATACGAGATAAATAAATATAAGAGGGTCATCCCTGCGATTGATGCTTTAGTATTTATCAAAATAGCTAAAAAGGGTGTTGCATAAAATAAATATATTATTTTGTTTTGATTCATATATTTTTCTAAAAAAAATAATATCCAAGGAAATAAAGCGAACCCTAAAATTTCTGGCTTCATAACAGCACGTAGATAAATTGACTGAGGAAAGAATATAAGAATTATTAAAACTGCAAATATTGTCTCAGATTTATAAGTCTTAATTTTAAGCAATTTATATATTCCATACAGACCTATTAAAAATAAAAACAAATTTAGATTTTGCACTGCTGAATTAAGTACGAGTTCATAATTAGAAAAATCTATTACGTCTAAATTTGATTTTAAAAATAATGAAATTAAATAATAATACAAAACCCCTTGTCCGTAATCAATTTCAACATTAAGGCCTAAGAAATAATTAATATAATCATAATATTTTGAAAAATCTACATTTCTTGGCGATAGATAAAATGAATTTATCCATACATGAGTTGTATAAATAGATAAAAACATTGTGAATCCAAGTAAATTTTTAAAATTAATAATTTTCATTTTGTAACATTTCTTGATTATGAATTTTTTTCAACTTATAACCATTTAAATATACTAATTTGAATTAATCATATTTTGATAAAAAAATAAAAGTAAGTAAATAAGAAAAGACTTAGTTCTTTCAAAATCTGTAATTTTCAATAAAAGATGCTGGATAGTGTGATAAATACGTTTGAAAATTATAAATAAAAGTAATACACAAGATAAAAACAGTTATCTTGTAAAGATTAGGTTTACTAATTTTAAGTTTATTCAAGTAAATTGATGCTACAAAGGCAATTAAATGAACTGCCTGCATAAGATAAGTGGCTTTAATTGTGTCTCCAGTTGGTTCGTAAATAGATAAAAGAAACCACATATAACCTAAGAAAGTAAAAATAACGGCAAAATTTAAATATTTAATAAAGAAACTATTTTTATATACTTTACAAGTTTTGTAATAAAGATAGATAATTATTAATGTCGATACGAAAGATATTTTGTTTACATTTGCTAAGTAATCACCAATAACTTTTTGGTTTCTTCCAATATCGAGATATAAAGAGGTAAACGTAAAATAACCCCAATAATCCCCCCATAAATCTGAATACAAAGTAGTAATAAACTGATTATCTAAATAGGGTCTAATCGGTTTATAAAATAAATATTTAATATTCTCAAAAGTCGGTATATAAAATTCAACTGGTTTATTAGAAAAACTAAATGGCATCCTTTTAAGATTAAAAGCTGTAAACGAACCATATTGAAAAAATAAATTGAAATAGAACCAGGAAGACAAAATGAACCCAATAAAAAAACTATTTAATATAAATTTAATATAGTTTTTTTTACTAACAACTGTTTTGTGAAAAACAATCAATATAAGGGGTGGGAAAAGTAAAAATCCCCACTGCCTACTTAAAGCAATTCCTCCTATTGCTAGCCCTACAATAAATATTTTTCTTAAATCAAAAGAGAATTCATTGTTGTTTGCTTGAAGTAAATAATATAACAGAACGCTCAGAAAAAAAACAATGTATGGTTCTCCTCGTATCATTGATATCGTACGATAATTTACTGCAGTTAGTGAAATCAACAATAAATAAGCAAAGTTAAAAATTGTATTTTCTTTATTAAAATTTTTTAGAATTTTTAAATTAATAAATATTGTTAACAAATACATTAGCGATTGAAAAATTTGAGTATAGAAGCTGTAAAAAGGTCGACAATCATTTAAAAAATCTGAGCTTTCGATTGTGTTTCTGCATATAATCTGAAAAAAAGATGGTACAAGATATCCTATAGGAGGATTGAAGAATTCTCGACTGTCGTTATCTGATGGTAAATTAACTCTATCGGGTAAATATCTAGATAAATGATCTACATAATTTATATGTGCTTCGCCGTCATACCCTAAAAGCGGTGTGTAGTGAATTATATTAAAACCCAATATAAATATCACAGCAAAGGTAAGGGTGAAAAAAAAGAATCTTTCAGTTTTTAGTTGCACTCTTAGTATTTTACAAAGAAAGATAGTGTTTTAAATTAAATATATAACAATTTACGATTATAGTTTTCTATAATTAGAAAGTGGAAGAAAAAATTTGGGGTTTTACAGAGGAAGTTTTTAAAAATAATCTATTCGAAGTACATAGATTAGATTATAAAAAAGATTATCACTGTTCTGAGCATGTTCACAAAAATAAGTTCAATGCGTTTTTTGTAGAGTCTGGAAAATTATTAGTTAGAGTTTGGAATCACGATGAAGCAGAGACGACTACTGAAATTATTCTAGAAAAAGGTGAGTTTTTTAAAGTTGAACCTGGACATTATCATCAATTTCAAGGGTTAGAGGATGGAGTAGCGTTTGAATTTTATTGGTCTGAATTTAATTCTGAAGATATAACAAGAAGATCAACTGGCGGAAAATCAGAATAAAAAATGATAGTTATAGCAGGCCCATGTCAATACGAAAATTTGGAAATGTCTCTTGAAATAGCTGAAACTTGTAAAAATATATGCTCTGAAAATTCTGTAGATTATGTATTCAAAGCTAGCTTTGATAAAGCAAACAGAACTTCTATTTCTGGTAAAAGAGGTGCTGGCATAGAGGAAACCTTAGATGGTTTTAAAAAAATAAAAAGTGAATTAAATGTTAAGATTACAACCGATATTCATTTACCATCGCAGGCAAATAAAGTAAAAGAATTTGTAGATATTATACAAATTCCAGCTTTTCTAAGTAGACAAACTGATCTTATTACTTCAGCTGCCGAAACAGGAAAAACAATCAATATTAAAAAAGGCCAATTCATGGCTCCTTGGGACGTAAAAGGAATAATTTCAAAATGTGAAAATGCTAAAGAAGTTTGGATTACTGAAAGAGGTATAGTTCATGGCTACAACAATTTAATCGTAGATTTTGCAGGAATAGATTATATGATAAACAATTTTAATGTCCCAATCTTTTTTGATGTAACTCACTCAGTTCAGAAACCAGGTATAAATGAAACTAGCAGCGGAGGGAATAGAGATTTAGTTCCTGGACTTGCTAGAGCAGCAAGTGCTTTAGGAGTAAACAACTTTTTCTTTGAAGTTCATCCAGACCCAGAAAGTTCACCTAGTGACGGTCCAAACTCTATTTATTTAGACAGCTTTAGAGAACTTATTGAACAATTAGTTGAGTTCAATTTTGACAAAAATGTCAAATAGATCAACAGGGCTAATTCCTTGTAGGTTAGCAAGCACAAGATTGCAAAATAAGCTTATTAAAAAAATTGGAAATTACCCAATGTTTGCACATACATACTTCAAGGCAACCCAATCAAATTTAGACAATGTATATGTTTGTACTGGAGATATTGAAATAATAAACCAATGTAAAGAACTAAATATAAATTATATAAAAACTACTCGAAAACATAGTAACGGTACTGAAAGATGTTATGAAGCAGCGCAAATATTAAGTCTAAAAAACAATGACACAATTATAAATATTCAAGGAGACGAACCATTGGTTAAGAAAGAAAATTTAGACCTGCTTATTGAAAAATTTAGGGAAGACTCCAAAATAAATATAGCTACCTTACATAAGCATCAAATTTCATTAAATAACAGTAATGATACAAAACTTGTAATCAATTCAAAAAATAAAGTCATGTATATAAGTAGAGCCGATATTCCTTTTTCAAAACAACTCACCAAAAAATTAATCCATATTGGAATATTTTGCTATGATTTCAAAACTTTATCTGAAATTTTAAAATACAAAAAATCTAAATTAGAAAAAACTGAAAATATTGAATTAATTAGGTTTTTAGAAAATGATAAAAATGTATTCAGTTACGAAATAAAAAACAAATTAATTGGTGTAGATACATTAAAAGAATTTAATGAAGCAAAAGATCTAATTGAAAAAGACAAAAAATATTTAAATTCAATTAACGCCTTTTATTCATAAATACAGTAATGAGTATCTTCAGCTATAAAAAAGTATATATAATTAAAATATGATTTATTGCTTTGATATTGACGGAACAATATGTACTCAAGAAATAGATTACTCTGATGCAAAGCCATATCCAGAAAGAATTTTAAGAATAAATGAATTGTATGATGATGGACATAAAATTATTTTTTTAACTGCTAGGGGTTTTAAAACTGGTATTGATTGGAAAGAAATTACTACGAATCAATTAAATAAATGGGGAGTAAGATACCATAATCTTCACTTTGGAAAACCAAATGCAGATTTTTATATTGACGATAAAGGACGTGATATTTTTAATTGGTTTACTAATAATTAAAAAATATTACTTGTTTTATGCCTAACGATATCGAAACTTAAAAATTTTTGTTTTTACTATTTCCAAAAACTTTCTTATTTTTAAATATCTAAAAATATAAATAATGATGAATTTAAAATTGTCTATGCTTGTTACTACATTTTTGTTATTAATATCTTTTAAAAGATTTTCAGTATAAATTAAAGAGCTACTATCTCGTTTAATTTCATCAAAATCTTTGGAGCTTTTTTTAGCTAGAAGTTGAATTGAATTATTAAATTTAACAATTTCATAACCTGAGTTATTAAATAAATTTTTAATACTCTTTTCAGTAAAATGTGACACATGAGCAATATGAAAATAATTATTTAAATCTCCACCATAATCTCCGTTGTTTACAGACTCAAGAGAAGGCACCTCAATGTAAACTAAGCCACCTTCATTCAATAATGAATTTACTTTTTTCAATATTTCAATTGGAGTTTGTATATGCTCCAAAACATGACAAATAATAATTAAATCAAATTTTTTAGTAGTGTTAAAGTTTTCGAATGATGTATTAACTAGATTTAATTCTTTTTTAATTCCATAATCGAGAAATCTTTGGTCTAAATCAATTCCTATAACTTTTGAAAACTTATTTTTTTCAAAATATTTTAATATTCCTCCTGGTCCACAGCCTATTTCTAGGGTAAAGTCATACTTAATATTTCCTACAAATTTATCAATTTTTTTAGCTGCTTTAAAATATTGTCGAAAAAATAATTCTTCTGGCGTTCCTGTTTGATATATATTACGGTAGTGACTTGAGTAAAAGATTTCATGAGCTTCTGAGTTGAGATAATTAAACTGTTGAACGTGTCCACAAGCTAAACATACACCTGTAATGTAACTCAACCCATACCTATCTGTTTCATTAATAGTTTTGTAATTACTGCCACTACAGATAAAACAATCTAAAGGTTGACTATATTTTTCAAGATTTATTTCATCAACAAATTGTTTTATGAATTTTTTTGTTTTGGGGTCTAAATAAATACTTTTTATTCCAAACATAATTTATATATTAAGGTAATAATTTTTTGATGTACATATTATAAAAACATATAGTTAAATAATTCATTATTTATTAGGGGTAGAATACTTATCATGTTTCAAGTAAAAACTAAAATATGGAAAATTTAATTATTATTTGTCCTGCTTACAACGAGGGAAGTAAACTTCCTGGGTTAATTGATGAATTCAAAAGTACTAAATACACTAGAAATTTATTAATTGTTAACTCAGGCTCAGACGATGATTCAGAAAGTATTCTGATAGATAAAAAAATAAAACATTTAACACTATCCGTTAACAGGGGTGGGGGTTACGCAATTATACAAGGAATTAAATACGCCATAGAAAATAATATTGAAATTTGCTGTGTTATAGGTGGTAATGGAAAAATGGATCCAAAAGAAATAGAAAAATTTATCAATAAAATCCAAAAGGATGGCTTTGAATTTGTTCAAGGTAGTAGATATTTAGAAAATCAAAACAACTATCTTCCACCTTTTAGAAGAGTAATGATACCAATTGTCACTAACTTATATAGAAAAATATTTAAAGTTCATTTCACTGATGCAACATGTGGGTTTAGAGCATTCAAAACAGATCTTGTTAGAAGAGCAGGGTTCAACATAGATTCTAAACTTTTATATACCTACGCGTTCGAACCTTATTTCTTCTCTCAAGTAATGCTTGACACAAATATAAAAAAAACTGAAGTTCCTGTAAAAATGAGATATCAGAAAGGAGATAAAAGATACACGAAAATTAGACCTCTTTTAGATTATCCTGCTTTGTTTTTACCATATTTGATTGCTTATTTATTTCCTAAAAAGTTTAATTAAATAAATAGCTCGATCCGTAGATGTATGTGGGTATAAGAAAAATATAAACAATAAACAAACTTGCTATTGAAATAAAGTAGTAATTTCTATTTCTTATTTTATATATTGCATAAGCTCCAAAAAAAGGAAATAAATTTGTGATTTGAAGCATGTAATTTGCATTAATTGAAGGAAGATACAAATACATCCAAAATATATAAAATAAGAACGTGCTCAAAAAATTAAAAATTATCAATCTTAAATAAATAATTTCTGAATTATTTGCAATCTCAGTTTTATCTATTTTTATAAATTTATACACACCTAAAGAAGAAAGCAGTATCAAAAAAATGCCAACCACATTAACAAACCCTAAATATTTTTCAAAATTTTCATTTCTTTCAATATTTCTTAAATGGGTGTAAGAAAAATATCCATTCGGATCACCCAATATTGTTGATAAAAATGTTGGGAAAATACTTTCACCATGTATTTTTTTTGAGTATTCATCATTAGATATTGTAGGATTTGAAAATAACCCTTCAGAAAAACCGGTTTTATAAAAAAAACTTGATGGATATCTATCTAAATCAATTTCATAAGAATCGCCATTCCATGCTGCAATAGAATCTTCTTTTTCCTGAAGGCTGATATAAAAAGGAGCAGCAATAATAAAGCCGACTAAAGCAGACATAGAAAACATAAAAAACATCTTTTTTTTATTTGATTTGGAAGATTTATTCAGTATCCAGAAAAAGAGGATTGTTGGAAGAAAAAAAACAGCCCACTGTCTGCTTAGCAATAATAATCCAATTAAGATTCCAATATATAAATAGTCTAAAATTTTAATATTTGAACTCTGAAAAATTTTTAACAACAAAAGAAAAACTATAGAAGAAAATAATAAAATATAGCTTTCTCCTCGAAAGTATGAAAACATTTGATAATTGACACTAAGTGAGAGCGTTAGTATTAACAACGGTATAAAAAATTTTAGATAATCTTTAAAAAGTCTTTGTGAAATTTTCATTAAAACGTACAAATACACTAAAAATATTGTAAAAAGGAAAAGTTGGCCCAAATTATCATAAAAATCGATACAGTCAGTTTTATAGTCTTCTGATTCAATAAGGTTTCTGCAAAGAACTTGGCTTAAAGCTGGAAATATATAAGCTATAGGCGGAGAAAAATATTCATATGTGTCTCCTATTGAAGGTAGCTTAAGGGAGTCCGGTAAATATATGGATAAAAAATAAATATATTCACTATGTGCTTCACCGTCAGGACCCTGGTAGCTGTAATAATTCAGAATATTGTATATAAAAATTGAGGAAGAAATTAAACCAATAAAAATCAATATATATTTTGATAATTTATCTAAATTTACATCCATATAAAAACAACATTAATAGATGTTCAATATAATTTATTTATTTATTTGGACAATATGTAATTCAATTAAAACCTTTAAAATACAAACTGTGAAAATAAAGTTTGTAAATTTAAATGATTTAAATTCATATATATTAATTTTTGGGTTTATTTTTTTAACACAATTTGCATTTATCCAATATGAAGTTATTGATTGGGATGAGAGTACATATTTTTTAATTTCAAAATATGTTTCTGAAGGAAACGTTCTTTATGTGGATTATTGGGAAGCGAAACCGCCTATGTACTTTATTTTTATGGGGATAGTATTTAAAATTTTTAATTCGACTATTTTAGTTGGAAGGCTTGCTGGAGATTTTTTAATTTTTATAAGTACACTTTTTGTCTATAAAATTTTAAGTAAACAGTATTCAAAAATTATAAGCTTAAGTAGTTCTTTTCTAATGATTTATTTATTTAGCTATAAATCATCACAACCAACAATGACAGAGCATCTGGGAATATTATTTATTGTTATTTCTTTTTATTTAGTGATAAATCAAAAAAAGGATACGAATTTTTATTTTTTAGGAATTTTATTTTCGCTAGCATACAACACTAGAAATAATTTAGCTTTTGCTTGTCTAGCTATATTTATCTTTTTATTTATTAAGAATTATTTAAATATTCAAAAGGTTGTGTACATCGGTTTAGGGTTTTTAACTCCAATAATTTCTATTGCAGGATATTTTATTTATCATGGAAAGCTTGCGAACTATATTTATATGCTTTGGGAGTTTCCTTTACAATCAACAGACTCTTATAGGATGAATTTCAATGAATTTAAAATTGCATTTTTGAATAAATTGAATTTAGATGAAACTATTTCTTTTGAATTAATTTTGTTTATTGTATTATTAACGATTCTTTTATATTTATTTAAAAATATTAATCAGCTGATTGAATCTGACATAAGTTTTTTAAATATTTTATTATTAATTTTTTTAGCTATTTCAATTATTTTTGGTGGAAGATTATTTAATCATTATCTTATTCAATTGTTCCCGTTTATTGCAATTTTATTTGGAATAGGATTGAGCAAAATTAATAATAAAATATTTATCAATATTGCCCTGGGTTTAAGTTTTGTGATCAACCTGAATCTACTTATTGGAGGGGCGCAAAATTTAATTAACTATCAAAATATTTCTTCAAACTACCCATTGAAAAATATTGCTAATGAATTAAGTAATAAAGGTGCTGTAGGAAGAGATGTTTTGGCATTAGAAAACCATGTAATATATATGTATAACGATGAAATTGTTCCTTTTAAGGTAGTTCATCCAAGTAATTTGGCGAATGTCGAGAGGTATACTGATATATTAAATTCTCTAGCTGATTTAGGACTTACTTACAAAGATGAATTTAGAATATTTGTTAACAATAAGCCAAGTTATATATTTTGTGAAAACTACTGTTATAGTCATATAACAATGAATTTCTTTGAAAATAACTACGAACTTATATATATGATTGACAACTATAAATTATTTCAAAAGTTATCTAAATGAAGAACCTTTCTATAATTGTGCCACTTTACAATAAAGAAAACGTTATTTGTAAAACTTTAGATTTAATTATTAAAAAATGTAATCAAGAATATATAAATTATGAAATTTTAATTGTAGAAAATGAAAGTACTGATAATTCTTATCAGAAAACAAAAAAATATATTGAAAATAAAAACGATATCTATCTTTTTAACTCAAGCAAAGGTCTGGGTAATGCCTTGAGGAGGGGTGTTGAGCTTTCTAAAAATGATTTTGTTCTATTTATTCCTGCAGACTATACATTTGGAGAATCCGAACTCGAATACTTTAGTAAAAACAATCAAAATTTAAATGAATATATATTGGGTTCAAGGGCGCATAAAAACTCTTTTTCTAAATCGAGCTTTGATAGAAAATTAATAACATTTGGGTTTAACTTTTTAAAAAAAATTATTCTTAATCTTAATATAAAAGACACTATGGGAACTTTTATTATTGAATCAAGCTTAGCCAAAAGTCTCATGTCTAGTACATTCTCAGAACAGTTTTTTATTACAACAGAATTAGTTTTTAGGGCTATAAAAAATAATATATGTATATCTGAGATTCCAATAGTCAACAAAGTTGATGAAAACAATCAAACTACTGTTCGGCACTTTTATGACTCTTACTATGCTTTTGTTGATTTAATTAAATTAAGAAAACTTGAAGGAAAGCTTAAATAAGTATCATCTAGATGATATTAACTCATCTAGTTTTTCTGTAATATCAATAATTTCATTAAACCCATAATTTATTTGCCCCAATTGAGTCCCATAAGATGCATAGAAGGACTTAATTGGTAAATATTCATAGCTTGTTTCTTGACTTAAACAATTAAACAATGCTCTAAAAGTATTCACTCCATAAAATATTGTATTATTTGCGTTCTCACAAAGGTTGTCGATTCCATAAGTTGAAGCAAATATTGTATATTTGTTTTTTATATCGTCTTCATTTAAATTTGAAAATATTTCAGTGGAGTTAATATATCTTGGGCCATGATCAGATTGAGCAATTATTATGCTTCGAGTGTTATTACTAGACAAATGAATTAGTTCATTTACATTACACTTATTTGCATCTATATATTCTTTTTTATTCAAAATTGCTGGTTCAAATTTTGTGTTCTCTAAATTATCACAATTTTCATCCAGTCTAAAAGGTTTATGTGCGTTGTTATTGTGAATTAACACAAGATTAGGCCTTGAAGGATCATCAAGTTTTTTTATATTGCTTAATATTTCGTTAAAAGTAATCTCTTTACAATCTGGGCTACAGTCTATTTTCAAAAGTTTGTTTATTGCTTTATATAAAGATGGAATCGAACTTCTGTTGTTTACCAATATAGAATATGGGGTATTTATAAGAAGATTGTATAGAAAACCGTCATTGACTTTATAATTTATACACTTATGACGATTATTATCACATGGAAAATTTTCACCAACAATAAAAAGTTCATAATTATTTTTTTCAAAAGTTGAGTAGACGACAGAATCTGTTGTAAGAAATTTATTTACAATTTGTTGCCTAGTGCTAAAAGGTACATCCCCCTCTGGAAATAAATACTCTAGGTTTAGAATGCTCGACATACTAAGCCTTGTCTGGCCATAAAGAGACGTACTATTTTCATATACAAAATGGTTATTATCTAAAAGGTTTCCACTTAGTTCTGAAGTATCATAACTGTAATATTCATTAAGTATCTTAAAATTTGCCATATTGTCAAAAATTATAAAATATACATCTGGAGAAATTTTGAAATTTACATTTTCATTTGTAACAGTATCAACTTGATTGCTGCTTGTCTTTAAAATCTCTGAGAATAAATAATATGATGAAGTAAAAATAGATAAAACAATAAAAATCTTTAATAAATTTCCAAAAAATTCTTTTTCATAAAAAACCTTAAAAAAATAGGTAGTTGTTAAAAAAATTAATATATAAAAATAAAAAGCATAATTTCCAATTCCTGTCAAAGCAGGTGGAAAATTATTAAAAGCATAGTTAGTGATTGAAAAATAATTGAAAAATAAAAAAATCCAAATTAAATAATACTTAGTTACTTTAAAGTTAGATTTAGATTGAACGCGATGAAAAAAATATCCAATAATATAAATTAATATTGCTATTAAATATAAATAATATTTTTCGTCACTTGATAATATATAAAAATTTTTAACAAAAATGTTTATTAAGGGTAAAACTGGCAACAGTAAATGAACCAATAAACTTGTATTTTTATTGTTTAACTTGCTCATAAATATTTTTTACTATTTGGCTTTATTTAAAAGTTTTTTAATTTTATTAAGCCAAGAATTTACTACAAATTTTAAATTTTTAAAGTATATGCCTACAGTAATTCCAGCTGCAATTAATACTTGGTAAAGATAAGAACCAGTTCCTGGATCCAAATAATTTAAATTACCTGAAAAATTTATCATAAAACTACATTAATATAAAAAATATTTTTTTTATCACTAAATATAATACAATTTTGATTTGTGGATTATCTCTTTGATTATATTGCTATTTAATTCGAATCTGAAATTTTCATATCTTGAATTATTAATTGTGTTTTTTGCAATAAGTTCAATATCTAATTCTTCTAAATACTTTTTGTAAAATTTTGAAAGTGGAAGACTTTTAATAGTTTCAGATGCTTTTATTAAATTTTTTCCATAACTTAATTTAAGAATTTCTTCTTTAAAAAACTCAACTGTATTTATAACTGAAAAAGCACACGCTAGACCATGTGGAAGCCCATAATAGTTAGTTAGGGGATAAGATATAGCGTGGTTTAATGATGTCCTGGTAATATTGATTGCTTTTCCTGATAAATTAGAAGCAGTCAATATACATTTCCTAAGTTTCAAATTTTCTAAATCATCCATTAGAAGTCTTAGATTATCTGAAATCAAACTTATAGCCTCAATAGATAATTTTATGGATTCATCGTTTGAATTCTTGTTTAGTAAACTATCTATTCCATGACACAAGGAATCAAGTGTCGTTGTAAGAGTTAGGTCGTAACTTAAAGATGCAGTGTATTCAGGAATTAGATAAACATAGTCTGGTATAAGGTTGTCATTCTCAAATGATAATTTTTCTTTCGACTCCTTTGACCAAATAGTTGCAAATTTTGTACTCTCCGCACCACTTCCTGCAGTAGTCGGTACTGCTATAGACATAATGCAATCTGAACTATTGCTGTTTAACAATTGGGAAATATCAGTTAAGCTATCTTCCTTTAACTTGCAAGACGAATATATTTTTGCAATATCAATAGAACTGCCACCTCCAATTGAAATAACTAAATCAACATTATGGTCCCGTAGGTGATTAAACATAATTTCTATATCTAATAATGTTGGATAATTATTAATTTTATGAATAACAAAATTACATTTATTTTTTTTTAGGAGATCTATGAACGGTTTTTCATAGCCTCTTTCTATGTTTCCATTCGAAGTTATAATTAAACAATTTGTGAATTTAACTTTATGTAACAATTTATCAAAATTATTAAAATGATCCTGCTTAATAATGATCTGATTATTCATTAATTTTTTTAACAAAACTCAATTTATTTTCTTGTGGGCTTTTGTCAGGCCTCATCAAATTTTTATCAGAACTGTTTTGAACATTTATCTGTATCAGAACAGGACTTTCTGTGTTTAAAACACTTAATTGATCAATATCTTCTAAATTTTCTACTTCAATTACTTTTTTATACCCTAATGCTGAATATAATTTCTTAGTATTTAGCATGTTGTATATTGTTGGCTGCCCACCTACAGATTCATGGGCAGAATTATTGAATATAATATGGAAAAAATTTTTTGTTTTAATATTTGTGAGTGTTGCAAGATTTCCCATATGCATCAATACAGAACCATCACCATCTAAACATACAATTGTTTTTTCTTTAACTTTATTTAACATACCTGCAGATATAGCTGATGCGTGCCCCATTCCGCCAACAACATATAAATCGTTACACTCTTCTTTAGAATTTTTTCTTATCTCATAAAGTTCTCTTGATAATTTACCTGTGGTAGATATAAATAAAGTTTCTTTAGTAAATATAGATACAATTTTTTTTAGTGCTTCTTTTCTTTTTGGCAAATAATCTAGGGTATCAAAACTTCTTCCATCCTTTTCAAAAGTACCCTTTCTAACAACTATTGCGAAAACTTTCCCATCAGTAATATATTTTTTTGTTTTATTTATTATTTCTTCAATAGTTGTATCAGAATCTATAACTATAAAATTTATTTCAAGTAATTCCAGTAGATCTAATGTAATCTTTCCTTGAAAACCGTGTTGTGGTTCGTCAGAAACTCCAATTTCACCTCTCCAGCCTAGTAGTAACACAAATGGTATTTTATAAACAGAGCTATGAAGTAAGGATGTATAAGGATTAATGAAGTTTCCTAAACCGGAATTTTGCATATATATTAAAGGAACTTTTCCAGTCGCTAAATTATGTCCCATTCCTAGTCCCAAGGCGCTACCTTCACTAGTTGCAATAATATGATTTTCATTTTTATAATCAAAATGGAGACTTTTACTAAAGTCTGACATTAGTGAATCTGGAACTCCTGAAAAAAAGTCTACACCTATTTTTTTTAACTCATCAATAAGCTTGCTTGCATTTATCATATTTAATTAACAGGTATGAAGTTGATAATTTCTTTGACACTCATTAACTCATTTTCAATTTCTTTTGTCCTTCCGTTATCAAGAATTAATTTTGCAGTTTTTAACATTGCAGGATAAGCGCTCCTTAATAAATGATTGGCATAAATTACAACATCTACTCCGATTTCTTTAAATTCACTTAAATTAATGTGATTATAAGTTGTTGGAACAACAACTACTGGAAGGTTGCTGTATTGTTTGTAAGTTTTAACAAATTCAAATATATCTTTCTCTGATTTATCTTTAGAGTGAATTAATATACCCCCAGCTCCAGCTTCTGTATATTTTTCAGCCCTTAAAAGAGCATCATTTAAACCTTTATCGAGAATGAGGCTTTCAATTCTTGCAATTATTAGAAAATCATCTGTTTTTTTTGATTTATTTCCAACTTTTATTTTTTCAGAGAAATTTTCAATAGAATCTTGCTCTTGAGGAACATCTGTTCCAAAAAGAGAATTCTTTTTTAAACCTTTTTTATCTTCTATTACAACTGCAGAGATGCCTAATCTTTCAAGATTTTGAACTGTATAAACAAAATGTTCAGGTTTGCCTCCTGTGTCTCCATCATAGATTATTGGCTTGGAACTTACTTCCATAATTTCATTTAGAGTATTTAATCTAGAAGTAGTGTCTACAGCTTCAATATCTGGCTTTCCTTTTGCTGTAGAGTCTGTAAGACTGCTAGCCCACATTCCATCGAATTCATAATTCAGGCCATTCTTTTCGACTTTAGTATTTTCGATAACAATAGCTGAAAGTGCATTATGAATATCTAAAAATGTTAACGTATCTTTAATATTTAACGAGTTTCTAAAAGACTTTCTTCTATCCTCAGTTGTAATTTTTTTTCCTAGTTTTTCTTTAATGCTTGAGGATGATATTCCTTCTGTGTAGGGAACTTCTACTAATTCTCCACCCCAGCTATTTAAAATATCAATAACTTTTTGTCTTACATTCTTTTGGATACCTGTAGTCCAATCATCTCCATGAACAACATAATCAGGTTTGAGTTTCATAAGATTATCTGTGTAATCTAATGTGTCTTGCATTACTATTTTTGAAACATACTTTATCCCGTTAATAATTTCATATCTCTCTTCGTAACTCATTACCGGAATTTTCTTATAAGACGCTATTGCTTGATCTGTTAAGAGACCGACTGTTACCTCGCCATAAGAGCTTGCAATTTTAAGAATATTTATATGCCCTGGATGAAGTATATCAGCACTCATGCCTACGTAGACTTTATGATTTTTCATTATATAAGTACTATAATTCATTTTGCTATTAGAACTAAAGACGCAAATAAAATAATTTTTTTTATAGAAAATTTAACTCATTTTAGATTTATAAAAAATATTTTTGAATACTTTGTAAATGAAGGTTATGTAATTGATGTAATATGTTTTGAACTTCCCTTCGGTACTGATAAATATAAGTACGAAAATATTAATATAATTATCTTAAAAAATGATATAGAAAAGATAAAACTACTTAAAAATATTGAAGGAAAAATATTCATTACAACCACTCCGAGCATTGGAACAGCTATATTTCCAAAATCGAAAATTATACCCAAATCAGATAGGCCAAAATATTTATATTTTTTTCACTCTCTAGTAAGCCCTAATGAAATGTATGTAAAAAATTCATTTAAAAATTTTGATTTCATCTTTTCTCCATCACTAATAATCTCTGAACAATTAAAAACTTTAGTTGGGCTTAAGACCAAAGTATTCACAACTGGATATTTAATGTTTAATAATATAAAACTTGGGAAATACTCTGATACCTACGATAATAAAGTTCTTATTGCGCCAACATGGGGGGAGGGAGGTGTGAATCAAATAATCAATAATATAAGTAAGATAATGGATTTTGTAAAAAATATTTCTCTTGATATTGTTTTTCGACCACATCCTATGACAAAAATAGAAAGGTATAAATTTAGTAAAGAAATATATGTAGACCGAAATAAGGATCTAGATGACCTTCACAGATACAAATATTTAATAACTGACTATTCTGGCATTGCTTTAGAATTTTTTTATTTAACTAAAAGACCTGTATTGTTTTTAGAAGTACCTAAAAAGATAAAAAGAAGTCTTAGTAAAAAAGAGCAAGGTTTCAATTTAATTGAAAATGAGATGAGAAATGTTATTGGAAATAAAATTAATATAAATGACTTAGTTAATCTAAAAGAGTTTCCGTCAGTTAATACTGACTATGGCATTAAATTTATGCAAAATAGTAATTTTAGTGCTAATTCTTTAGATAAAACTATACAAGTATTTAAAGACGAGGGTTTAATTTAAAAATATATTTAGCAAAAGACAGCAATTTTCTATTTAAAAGTTTTAAAAAGAAAATATTGAGAAAAGTTATTTATTAGTTTTTACTTTGTATTAAATAATAAAAGTTATAAATAATTTATAATTACTTATAACTTTTATTCTTAAAAGATAATTTATGAAGAAAAAAACTAAAGTAATTATTAACTCATCAACTTTTCAAGAGTATGATTCTGACGATGTAACGGATGTTATCAATAATCTCACTGATGATTTACTAAAGTCAAATAGTTTATTGGAATTTAGCATTTTAAAACCAATGAGCGAAATAGGTAAAAAAATTATACAAAAAGACAAATACAACATTTACTGTTATAGATATACATGGCCAAAAAGAAATCATATTTTTCATACTACAGGTATTGTTCCAGGGCTAAAGTTGAGCAAATTTAATTATATTAATTTAATATTTCTTTTTATAAGCCAATTTTTTAATTTACTTGTTCTGTCTGTTAAATTAAAACCAGATTATATTTATGCCCATTGGGTTTTACCTCAAGCACTGGTTAGTGCATTTGTTTGTAAAATATTAAAAATAAAGTTGGTTTTTACAACACATGGTGCAGAAGTTTTATTAATTAATAAATTAAAAATCGGTAATAAACTTTTATTAAATTTTATTACCAAGAATACTTATAAATTTACTGCAAACAGTGAGCTTACCCTGTCAGAAATTACTAAAAACTGCAAAACGAAATATATAAAGGATAAATACAAAATTATTCCAATGGGTATTAAAAACGAAATATATTCTTCAAGTAATGTAAATAAAAAATATAATAATAATTTTTTATATGTCGGAAGATTAATTGATTACAAAGGTGTTGATATCTTACTTGATAGCCTAAGTGTGTTTAAAGATTCAAACATGGAAAATTTTAAGTTAGAAATTTTGGGTAAAGGCGTAGATGAAGAAAACCTTAAAAAACAAGTAAAAAAAAGCGACTTAGCTCAATATGTAAACTTTAATGGATTTAAAAATTTGGAAGAAAAAATTAAATTCTATGAATATGCATCTGTTACATTTATTCCCTCGAAAATTTCTAGTGAAAGGCTGGAAGGTGGTCCTTTAACTCTAATTGAAGCCATGGCACAAAAAAATATATGTATAGTAAGCGACAGTATTGGCTTCAAAAAATATTTAAATAAAAATAACTGTATTCTTTTTGAGTCTGGAAATAATAAAAGCCTTTTAAGTGCAATCTACTCTTATACAGGAATGACTAAAGAGGAGAAAGAAAATATGGGAAACGAAGCTTATGCTACTTCTGAATTTTTTAAATTCCAAAATATAGCAAAGATACATAATAATTTTTTATTTTCTAAATAACGAGTATATTTGTAGCAGACTTATTTTCACCAAGAAAATCTACTATATCAAGTAGAAAAGTCTTATTTATTTCTTCTTTTTTAAAATTTCTAGCTTCTAGAAAATAGTATTTATATCCCATTTCTAAAAATCGCTCTTCTAATTCTTCTACATTATTTTTGTAGAAATTATATTTTAATTTAAGAAATGTTGGATTAAATTCAAAAAATATTGGGCTGCATTTTTTTGTTATATCACTATTTAATATTTCCAAATCTAACCCTTCAATGTCAATCCAGAAAAATAAGTTCTTGTCAAAATTTTCTTTTAAAATTGTTTCAATTTTTTTAGTTTTAACTTCTTTTACAGAATGAACTTTAAATCCATACTCTTTTTTATACCTTTCTAATTCTTCGTTATTTTCAAATATTCTTGAACAACCCTTCTCTTCTTTAAATTCAGTAAATAATCTAGGATTATCCTTATTGCCAACAAGAGTATTGTGAAGTTCAAATCGATTTTCTAAATCATTAATCTTTATATTTTTCTTTAGTAGATCAAAATTTTCTTCACTACCTTCAATACATAAAAATTTTATATTTTTATTAATAAAGGCAGCAGATATAGATGATGTTCCTATATTTGCTCCAATATCAACAAAATAATCGAAATCTATATTTTCTTTGTTCAAAATTTTCAAAACTTTTTCTACTGACTTTGTAGAGTAAGGAATGTTATTGTAATAACTCTTTTTTCCAATAATTCGACTATTTGTGTTTACTATATACATTCCATAATTAGTGTCTAACAGAATATGTTTGTCTCTTGACTGCAGATTAAAAGCCAGTCTTCTAAAAAATTTCAAACTTAATAATTTTTTTCCAATTTTAGATATTATTAAAAAAAATTTTTCAGATTGACTTAGAAAAAATTCATAAAGGAAATTTACGATTTTGAATTTCTTGATAAATATTTTCATCTTTGTGGCCAGCAACAAAATTGAACTACTGAATTATTCTTTTTACGATATGTGCTAAACTTTAAATTTGATTTTTGTTTCATTAATTTACTTTCAAATTTTATAAATTATCAATTGCCCTAAGTGGTTTGGGACAACAAATAAATGTTTGTTTAACTTCAATTCATTTCCATACGTTGTAACTCCATCAGTAAACCATCCACCATAATCGTCTAATATTATAACTGCACCTTTTATTGCATTTGATAATATATACTCTAAACTTTCTTTTGCGGAAATATAAGTATCAACGTCTATATGTGCAAATGAGATAGGTTTATCTAAATTAATTTTTTCCATGCTTTCTGGAAATACTCCTTTGATAATATTAAATTTTTGACTTGATATATTTTCAATCTCTTTTACATCATCAATGCTTGCATTACTATATTCAGTATCTTTAAAAAAAGTATCATGTTGAGATGAATTAACTACACCAGCAAAAGTATCACAAATAAAATAATCTACTTCTTTGTGTTTGTTCTCTAGTGCGACTAAGCCGGTTACCCCTCCTTTCCAGCATCCCACTTCAACATAAGAAGTACCTGGTATTAAATATCTCTTGGACATTTCATATATAGTAAAAAGCCGTGACTTAGGATTTAAGGTGTAGTATTTAATTGATTCAAAATAATTATTAAATTTTTCTTCTACTTTCCAAGGTAAGTAAAAATATTCGAATAGTTCTATTCCATAATCTTTTCTTTTTTCTTTATATCTAAGATTTATTTGAAATAATTTAAACAGAGTTGATGTGATAAAGTTAAGTCTTTTCCTTGCCTTTATAACTTTTTTTAAATTAAACATTTGTGGCCAGAGGCAGAATCGAACTGCCGACCCCTTGTTTTTCAGA
>MDTG01104037.1_pt1 | contig 28575 bp, 27 predicted proteins | sample 811421 | NCBI WGS metagenome assembly MDTG01 (sample SAMN05326645, study PRJNA326480) | marine metagenome | isolation source: seawater | place: Pacific Ocean: South East | collected 2011
CAAACGCTATAAAGTACTATAGGAATTACGGACGTTACGAAAGAAATCTTTGGATTGAATGATACGACTGACGTTTCGAGATTTGGGGCCATAGCTCAGCTGGTAGAGCACCTGCATGGCATGCAGGGGGTCAGCGGTTCGAGTCCGCTTGGCTCCATTTGACTTTTCAATGTTTTATTCAATTAATTTTTTAAAACATTACTTTTAACTTTATTATGTAAAACCCACCACCATAGGTTTTATAAATCCTAACGATAATAGTTTTTATAAGTTTCAAAAAAATTTTAGTCAATAATTTATTTATTGACTCGTTTATAACTTTTATAAATCTTTATAAAACATAATTTTTAACAAGCAAATTTGATTAAGATTGCAAAACTTTTTTAATTTCTATAACTTTAGAGAGATCAAAAAATTTATTTTTGCAGATGCAAATATAAAATCTTATTAATAAAAAATTATTTTTACTTTAATTTTCATTTTATAATCAGGTATATTTGTTCATAATGTTATTCTGCAAAATTGAATGTTGAGAAGGATAAGAAGAAAAATTATTGGTAGAATTAGATACCTCATTAGAGAGAAACAATCACATAGGGACCTTATTAAAAATGTTGATAAAAATTCTTTGCTGTTTTTCTATGGAAATAACTATTCTGAGGCTGGACAAGATGGAATTATTCAAGAAATTCTTTATCGGCTTAAAATTAAATCAGGATATTTTGTAGAGTTTGGAGGGTGGGATGGCATACATATTTCAAACTGCAGAAATCTTTTTGAGAAAGGATTCAAAGGTATATTTATAGAAAAAAATAAAAAAAAATTCAAGGAATGTCTTTTAAATTATCCAGATAATGAAATTATTGCAATAAACGATATAGTTGGAGCCCCAAAATTAGGAATTAAGGGTAATGAACTAATTAACATTATTACCTCCAGAGATATTAATATTGAAGAAATCCAAGTAGTTTCGATAGATGTTGATGGTCCAGATTTAGAAATATTTTGTGAGATGGGTTTTAAGCCTCCTTTGGTAATTTTGGAGGGAGGTACTAATTATTCTCCTTATCTTAATAAAGACTTTAAGGTGCCAATGTCTTTCGCATTAAAAAATAATCAGCAACCTTTCCCTTATATTTATGATCAAGTATTTAAAAATGGATATAAAATAGTTTGTTTTCATCAAGATTCTTATTGTGTTAGAGAAGATTTAGTGAATATATTTGAAGAATATGATCAATTGAAATTATATAAAGATAGTTGGTATTTTAATACTAGATTGATGAGAGAAAAAATAAAAGATTTTCGTTCTGCAAATGGTTATATAAAATCATTAGAAAAAGAAAAACTTGGACATTTTGATCCAGATCCTCTTGGATATGAATCAAAGAAATCTTAAGATAAATTCTTTTATATTTTAAAGATAAATCTTTGAAATTATTTTAAAAATTTATAATAATATTCAAATTAGCAAAATTAAAATGAGCTTTAAAAATTGCAAAATTAAAATTTTCTCGAAAAAATTTTATAGGTAGGTATATAAATATCTGTAGACTAATAAAGGTGAATTATAAATTCAATATTTAACATTTAAAATTTATTTATTAATACTTTTATTAAATATTTAACTTAGAATTAAATTATATTAAAAATCATAAAATCCATTTTGAATCGAAATAGTTGAGATTATATTTTTAGAGTAATGTTCTTTAATAATATGCTTATTTTTTTCATGATTATTATTTAGAAAACACATAATATCTTCTAATACAAAAGTATAATTAACTGTATTAATTCCATAATTTTTGGAATTTCTTTCAAATTTGATACCTGGACGGTGCGATACTGAGGAATTTGAAATTAAAGGCTCCCATAAACCAAATTTCTCAAAATTACTAAAAATAGAAATACAATGTAAGCCCACTGCAGCGCTCATGTGCATAGGGCTTGCATCGTTTCCTATATAGAGATTACAATCCTGCAAAAAACTCATTGTACCTTTTGGGGTTAGTTTTCCTGCTAAATTAAAAATATTTTTTATATCCTTGTTCTTTTCGCAGAAAAAATTACTAGCTTTCAAATCAGTAGGTCCGCCTATAATAAAAAAATTACACTTAAAGTTTTTATTAACACTTTTTATGATCTTTACCCAATTTTCTTGGTCCCAAATTTTGTAAGACTCTTTTGCCGAAATAAATAACGCTATATTTAAATTCTTATTTTCAATACTTTCAATAACTTTTTTAGTTAAAAAATATTTATATTTTGGGAGAGAAATAAATTTTAAATTTTCATTCCTATTCGATTTTCTTTTTAGATTATTGATTAGGTAAGGGATTTTTGAGACATTAATTAAAGGACCTAATTGAACCAAATTTTTTTCAACCCTTGAAGAATATTTTAAATTTGGGTAATTATAAGGATGAAATTTTAAATCGAATCCAAATATCTTGTATAAAAAAATTTTATAAATAGTTTTCTTTTTAAAAAAAAACTCAGATAAACCGGCAAAGAATACAATATTCTTTCTTTTAGTTTTATAGAAATCCTCACGATTTTTTATAAAGTCTCTAAACAATGAAATTTTATTATTAGAGTTGAAGTGTATAGTTTTAATTTTTTTATTTTCAATAAGTAAATTTGAAATTGAACTACGTTTACTAATTTCAAAAATAATAATTTCATCATATAAATCTTTCAAATCGTTTATGAAAGGAATCATACAGATAAAATCACCAAGTGATGTAGATCTAACAATTATTGCCCTTGTTTTCATTTAAAAATTTCAGTAAAAAATAATTTAATATCAAATTTAATATTTCTTCTAGCAGAAAGATTAGGTTTTATTTTTTTAAATTAATAATTTGAATTAAAAAATGATTAACCAAAATTATAAAAAAAATACACATCCATAAAGTAATTTAGAAATATTGTTCCTTTATAGAAAAAAATCAACTTTTAAAATGTATGTTATCGTTTCATTAATAAGAGCATTTATATATTTTATTAATATATTTTGAATAATTGGATAATTGATTTGTGTTATATTTCAATATTAATATTTAATCTTAAAAATGATAATTGTGACTGGTGGAGCAGGAATGATTGGAAGCAATATCGTAAGAAAACTAAATGCGAAGGGCATCAATAATATAATTATTGTAGATAATTTAAAAAATGGAAAGAAATGTAAAAATCTCTCCAACTTGGACTTTGTTGATTATGTCGACAAGGATGATTTTTTAAATTTAATCAACTTTAAAAATTTTTCTGAAGATATAAAAGTAATCTTTCATCAAGGAGCTTGTTCATCTACTACGGAATGGGATGGTAAGTTCATTATGAAAAATAATTATGAATATTCAAAACAAATTCTTCATTGGAGTCAAAATAATAATATTCAATTTATAAATGCTTCTTCTGCATCAGTTTATGGACTTGGTTTAAAAGGATTTAGAGAAGAAAGAGAATGTGAATTACCTATAAATATGTATGCATTTTCTAAATTTCAATTTGATCAGTACATCAGAAAATTGAAAAATAAAACCAGCCAAATTGTCTCTCTACGTTACTTTAATGTTTATGGACCTAATGAATATCATAAAGGTGATATGGCTTCAATGGTCTTTAAATTTAATGACCAAATTATAAATGAGGGTAAATGCAAATTATTCGAAGGTAATTTAGGCTATGAAAATGGCGAACAGAGAAGAGACTTTATTTATGTTGAAGACTGTGTTGATATAAATATATGGTTCATGAATAATCCAACTAAATCTGGCATATATAATGTAGGGTCTGGACAATCAAAAACCATAAATGAATTAGCAGAAATAGTCCAAAAATGGCATAAAAATAAAAATAAATCATCGAATAATTTAATAGAATATATTCCTTTCCCGAATCATTTAGAAGGTTCTTATCAGAACTTTACTGAGGCAGATCTTAATAAATTAAGAAATATTGGATATGAAAAAGAATTTATTAATCTTGAAGAAGGTATTACAAGTTACCTTAACTATTTAAATTTAAATTAAAAGTTATAAATTTCTAATTTTTTCAACAATACTAGTTGAACTAATAGTATGTTTAAAATTAATTGTAATAACTTCGCCACCATATGATTTAACATAAGAGCTACCAATTATTTCTTCTTCTTTATAATCAGCACCTTTTATCAAAACATCAGGCTTAACTTCTTTAATTAATTTTTCTGGTGTATCTTCAGAAAAGATTATAACTTTATCTACCTTTTCAAGGGATTGCAAAAGTTTGAACCTAAAATTTTGGTCATTTATTGGCCTTGTTTTACCTTTAATTCTCTTTACAGATTCATCACTGTTTAAACCTACTATTAAATAATCGCAATATTTCTTTGATTGCTCAATTAAATACAAATGACCAATATGTAATATATCAAAACAACCATTTGTGAAACCTATAATTTTTTTATTCTTAGATTGAGAAATATATCTTGACCTCAATTTGCTATCAATAGCCACAGTGCCTTTTTTGGATACAACCGAAGAAGCTGCATAATTTGCAAAATTTATGTTTTCAATATGCAATGGAGTATCAAAATAATTTTTTTTATTTTCAGATTTATCTTCTATAAAAGAATAAATTAAAGCACTTAAGAATGCATCACCTGCTCCAGTAATATCTATAACATCTACTTTTAAAGAAGGTGAGTAAAAAACATCATCTTGGGTTGCTACTATAGAGCCTTTCGAACCAAGAGTAACAACTAAATTTTTAATATTAAATGTCTTTTTTGCCTTACAAATTTTATTTTTAATTAATTCTATTGAATCATTATCTATGAGCTCATTATCAGAAAATAGAGTATTGAATTCAGCTTTATTTATTTTTAAACAAAATGAATTTTTTATGGCATTATTATTTTTATTTTTAGTATCTATGAAAAAAGGTTTTTGAAATTTATTACACTCATTAATCAAGTATTGCAAGGTATCAGTATTTAAGCATCCTTTTTGGTAATCAGAAACCAAAATAAAATCACTATTATTTATAATTTTGTCTATATAATTTTTTGATATTACGGATATCTTATTTAAATTATGCCCCTCCTTATCTTCTCTCATATATTGTCTACCATCAATGTAATATCTAGTTTTTATTGGATTAATATCTTGTATATCAGTATTTATTTTTTTAATAAAAGGATTCAATTCTTTTAAAACTTTATCGTAATCTAGATTAGTTTTCCCATTGTAAGGGAAGAAGAATTTAAAATCCAAACCTAAATTTAATAATGATAAAGCTACATTCGATGCACCTCCGAGCGCTTCAAAAGAACTAGACTGTACTACTACTGGAGCTGGCCCTTCTGGGGAAAGACGTAAAGACTTATAGTTTATAAATTTATCGAGTATTAAATCTCCTATAAGGGCTACCCTTTTATTCATGATTTATACCTTAACTAGACAAAATAAACTTAAAACATTCAAGATTTAGATCTATATTTATATACCTAACTACTTTATAATAATTTTTACAATTAGTAAATTTTCTAAATTAACTGAAAATATTAAATTCAAAATTTAATCTAATGAATGATTCATCAATAGAAAAAACAATTGACCAATTAGTTGAAAATGAAATAAACGAACATTTATATATTACAAATTTACTAAAAGAAAAGAATTATCAAATTAAATTACTTTCTGAGATTATAGGTGATGCATTAATAAATAATAAAAAAGTTCTTATATGTGGAAATGGAGGCTCGGCAGCGGATTCAATTCATTTATCATCTGAAATAGTAGGGAGATACGAAAAAGATAGAAAAGGATATTCAGCAATTAGTTTGGCAAGTGAATCTTCTGCTCTTACGGCAATTGGAAATGATTTTGGCTTTGAAAATGTTTTTTCAAGACAAGTAGAAGCTTTCGGCAATTCTGGCGACATACTAATTTTAATTTCAACCTCTGGCAATTCGAAAAACTTAATTAATGCATGTATTTCAGCAAAATCTAAAAATATCCAAGTTCTTGGATTATTGGGTAGAGATGGAGGGAAATTATTACCATTAGTTGATCATCATATTACAGTAAATTCACAACGCACATGCAGAATTCAAGAAGCACATTCACTTATTATCCATATTATTTGTAAATTGTTTGATAATCGACTTAAATTGAATTAATTACTATATTTTAGGTGGTTAAGAATTTTTTTAAAGGTGCTTTTTTAGACAGAGATGGAGTTATAAACGAGGATTTAAATTATGTTTACGAAAGGCGCAAATTTATTTTTAAAAAAGGAATATTTAAATTATTAAGAATACTTTGTGAAGAAAAATTTTTAATATTTATTATTACCAACCAGTCTGGAATAGCAAGGGGAATGTATAGTGAAGTTCAATATCAAAATTTAACAAAATACTATCTTCATATTTTAAAACAATCAGGAATTAGTATTAGGAAAGTTTATCATTGTCCACATCATCCAGATTTTTCTAACCCTCCATTTGATAATTGCGAATGTAGGAAACCCAAACCTGGCCTTTTTTTTAAAGCAAAAAATGAATACAATCTAGATATGCAAAATTCATTTATGCTAGGTGATTCTATAAGAGATTTGCAGGCAGCTTATTTGTCTGGAATTAACAAAAGAATTTTACTATCTGATAAGATTGTTAATTCAAAATTTATTACACATAAATATCGTAATGTTTCTGATTTTACCAAAAATTTATCAAAAATTATTTCATAAATGAGGGATTCATATTATTTTATTTTTAACAATTGAATTGTTATGTTTTGAAAATAATAAAAATTTTAATATTGCATTATAATTTGAAAACATATTAACTTCCTTTGAAATGTTCCAGATTTATGATAATTTCTGTATTAGCCTTTGGTAGAGTTTTTGGAAGAAAAATATCATTTTGATACGGTTAAATATCCTTTCAAGAAAATTTTAGAAAAATTATTTGATGTAGATAATCTGGAAATGCTTCATAATCATTTAGATGAGAATGGTTCAAATTTAGGTATAAAAGATATTGGTAATGATAGCCAAAGTAAATTTCATGATCAATTTTACAGTGAAATCAAAAAAATAGATTCGGATTTAAGGCAAACTTGGGATGATTTTTTAGAAAAGGTTGTAAGAAATCACTTTATTAAAGAAGAAAAATTAATAACGCAGGCACTTCCCAATATAAGAATTCACATTCCTGGATCAAAAGCTATACAAAGATGGCATTATGATTCTGATAAGGATCATAATCATCCTAAAGGAGAAATTAACTCTATAGTCCCAATCACAAATATGTTTGATTCTAATAGTGTATGGCGCGAATCTGTTCCATTCAAAGGCGATTTCAAGCCTTTTGTACTTTCAGAGGGAGAAGTGGTATATTGGGACGGAAATGAATGTCATCATGGAAACAAAAAAAATAAAACCAATATTACCAGAGTAAGTTTTGACTTTCGAATTATGCCTAATAATAGATATGAAAAATACTTAAGAAATTTTAATAAAAACAAAATTAAAACTAGTGCTACTCTTGGGACTAAATTTTTAATAGGTTCATACTACAAGGAAGTAAATTAAAAATGTCATTACACGGTCTAGAAAAAGCAAAAAATATTTTAAAATTGAAGGGATTAATTACAAATGATCCTTGGGATGTAGTCCATGGTTTTGAAACATTAATAGCTAATTATTGCGGATCAAAATACGCTATTTCACTTGATAATTGTACTAATGGCATTTTTCTTTGCTTAAATTATCTTGGTTTTAAAAATAAAGTCATAGAAATACCTTCAAAAACATACCTATCTGTTCCACAAGTTATACTTCAAAGCGAAAATATTCCAAAATTTATTGATAAAGAATGGTCAGGAATTTATCAATTAGGAGATACTTCAATTTATGACGCTGCTGGGAGAATGCAAAAAAATATGTTTTTAAAAGATACTTTTATGTGCCTTTCGTTCCATATCAGAAAAAATTTACCAATTGGCAAAGGAGGTATGATCTTAACAGATTCTTTATTTGCTTACAAATGGATGTATAAAGCTGTATATGAAGGACGTGATAGGAGACAACCACATGATGAGATAAACAATCTAGAGCATATGGGGTGGAATATGTATATGACTCCTGAGCAGGCAGCATATGGTATCGAACTATTTAATGAATATGAAAAAAAATCTAGTACTAAAGATTGCACGTTTTCTGATAAATATGTAGAGCTTAAGAATTTTGATATTTTCAAAAGATTTAGTTGAATTAAGAAAATTATATGAGAATAAATTTTTACTTTAGAAGGTTATTATTTCTTGTATTTGATGGATTAATTTTTATATTATCTTTAAATTTAACAATAAATATTACGCAAAAAAGTTATATTTTTATTCAATCTCCTCTATTTATTAAATTTTTCCCAGCCGTTATCGCCGTATTGATTTATCTCTTTACAGGTCAATATAAAGGAATACTTAAATATGTCGGGAGTAGGTCAGTATATTCTCTCTTGTTAAGGAATACTTTTATTACCTTAACCATAAATATCTTCTGGATATTTAATGGCATTTTTATAAAAGATTTCAAATTCTGGTTTTTATTTTATATCTTTAACTTTTTATTTACTACTTCATCAAGGTTTTTGGCTAGAGATATTTTGTTAAACATCCAAAGGAATAAAACGAAAATAATGAAAGTTCAGGATGTGATAATTTATGGTGCTGGAGAGGCAGGAGCTTTACTTTCTAAAAGTATTCTAAATGATAAAAGATTCAATTTAGTTGGGTTTATTGACGATGATAAAAAAATTTGGGGAAGATCTTTAAATTATATTCAAATTTATTCTCCTGGGGTTTTAAAAAAAAATAGATTTAATATTCAAAAAGTATTTCTTGCTATACCTTCTTTAGATAATAAGAGAAAAAGAGATATAATTTCCGAAATTAAATTTATGGGTTATGAAATATTGCAGGTACCTAGCATTTCTGAAATCTCCTCTGGTATTTGTACTATTAATGACTTAAGGCCAATTCCTCTTGAACAGCTAATTGGCAGAGAAGAAGTAAATATGGATCTTGAAAATATTAGGAAATTAATTCAGAATGAAATCATATGTATTACTGGTGCAGGCGGGTCAATTGGGTCTGAAATCTCACGACAAATTTTAAGTTTAAAACCAAAGAAATTAATATTGATAGAAATGAGTGAACCTAGTCTTTACTCAATTAAACGAGAATTGGACGGTATTAATAAACTCAAAATTCCTATAAAGGCTATTTTGAATGATTTATCTAATCAAGATATCATTGAAAAAATTATATTTGAAAATACTGTTAATAGAATATTTCACTGTGCTGCTTATAAACATGTTCCATTAGTTGAGTCTAATCCACTTGCAGGTTTGTCTAATAATGTAATTTCAACCTTTCTTTTATGTAAGGCTGCTATCAAACAAAATGTAGGACAACTCATATTGATTTCAACCGATAAAGCAGTAAGACCTTCAAATATTATGGGTGCATCAAAAAGGATTGCAGAAATGGTAGTCCAGTCTTTTTCAAATCAAGAACAAAGCACTATTTTTTCAATGGTTCGTTTTGGCAATGTTATAGGCTCATCAGGATCAGTGGTACCACTATTCTTAGAGCAAATCAAAAACAGATCACCATTGACCATTACTGATGAAAATATGACAAGATATTTTATGACAATAAAAGAAGCCGCAAGTTTAGTTATTCAGACAATTCAGTATGCGAAAGGCGGTGAATTATTTCTTCTAGATATGGGTAAACCAAAAAAAATTATTGATTTAGCTCACCAAATGATTAAATTAAGTGGACTTAAAGTTAGGGATAATAATAATAAAAATGGAGATATAGAAATAAAAATAACTGGATGCAGAAAAGGAGAAAAGTTATATGAGGAACTTTTGATAGATGCTAAATGCGAAGCGACACCACATCCTAGAATTTTTAAAGCAAATGAGAAAATTGTTTCCGAAAAGTTTATTTTTAATTCAATTGAAAAACTCCAATTAGCTTTAGAGAAATATGATGATCATTCAGCAATTAAAATAACTTCTGATTTAGTTCCAGAATGGGAAAATAATATGTCATAAGATGAAACTTATATAAAGAAATTTAATTATAATTTTCATAATTAGGCTTATTCATATTTATGTTATTTTAAGTTTACAAATCAAAATTTTAGTCCTTCTAAATTATATTATTAATATAAAGAATAGGTTGTTGTCTAAATTATTTTGTAAAAAAAGAATTGTTATCTTTCCCACGTCAGGACTAGGTAATTCTTTACATCAATTAAGTGCTATTAAAAATATTAAAAAAAATTTTAAAGGAAATGTTTTTTATTCAGATTTAGTTTCTACTAATAATATAGTGACATATTTTTTAAATAATATATTACTTAGACCATGGACTATTCACCAAAATAATATTTTTAAAGATAATAATATTAAAAAAAATAAGGATACTATATTTTCATATATTGCACTCATAATATTATTCTACAAATTTAAAAATCATAGAAAAAACAATATCAAACTTCTTTCTGGCTATTGTGCTTGCAATATATTCAATACAACTTATTTGTTTGGATATTTTCAAGATAAAACTTTTTTAAATTGGAGTGAATCAAGAATCATGATTAAAGATTCAATTAAAAATTTAGAAGATAATATAAAAAAAGATATATTGACAATTCACATTAGAGAAGGTGATCCTCAAGCAAAAAAAGGTGGTATTAGTTTTTCCAAATGTACTTTAGATAATAATTACTATTCAAATACAATAAATGATGTTTCACAAAAATATTTTAATAAAATAAAAAAAATTTATATAGTTGGAATATACAGTAACTCTAAATTAAATAAAATAAATAAATTAATAAATGATAAATTTAATAAAGCTGAAATTATTATAAGTGTAGGCTCATATCTAGATGATTTTTCTCTTATTTGGAATTCTAATATAGTAATTGCTTCAAATTCTACATTTAGCTTTTGGTCTGGATATTACGGTGATTCAAATGTCATATATATGCCAAGCTTGTTCATGAATTATCGTTTAGATGAATCAAAAAAGAAAATAAAAATATATTAGAAGAATTTAATTTTCTATTACTATAAAACCTATGCATTGAGTAGAAGTTAAGCTAAATCTTTTTAAGAACAACTTGAGATCATCTTGAGTTAAAAATCTTTTATCCAAAATTAAAATTGTAGATAAATAATTAATCTCAGCTAGGTTATCTGTAAATATTGTTTCAATTGTATTTAATACATTTGATATGCAGTCTTTGATTATTTCTTCTGATACCTCTTCAATATTACCTACTTTAATTAATGAAAGATCTTTGATCTCATTTTTAATCAATCTCTTATTTAGTAATTTAAATTCCTCTCTCCAATTCTTTTGACTATTAGTTAGCAATGATATTAAAAGTGGAGAAGGAATTAAAGATATTAAATCCTTATTACTATAAAAAAGATTTTTTTTCTTTTCTAGCAATAATACAAAAATAGATGAAGTAAAGATTGAAAATAAAAAAGCGAATGCATAAGATCTCTTATATTTTGGTTTTACTGGATTATCAAGAAGTGTTGGCTCAGTTATTAATTCCCAGGGTTCGTTTGATTTAAGGTTTTCCAATTCAATTTCTCTTAATTGATTTTCTAAATTTCTAAGAATTTGCTCATCTCTTTTAAATTCACGTGTTAGTTCTTTGTATTTAATTAATACTTCTTTGGGTCTGCTTACAGCTGATAATTTTGCTTCAGCAAAATATTTATTAGATAAAAGTATATTGTAAGCTTTAGATTTTATTTGCCTTATTAAATTATTTCTTTTTCTTTTCAAATTTATAACTTTGATACTTTTATCTGTATATACAGATTTTGACAATAGTAATTCATTATCTACATTTTGAAGTATTTTATAGGCTTCAGAATTAATTATTTCTGGAATTAACAAAGCATTATAAAAAGATGTAGGTTTTTCTATATTGTCTTCAAAAATATTATTTATTTTTTCTATTTGCTTAATTTGAAAATTTATAGATCTTATTTCATTTTTTGCATTTAATCTTTGAGATTCTAGATTATTAAATAGATCATTTTTTTTAGTTTTAGAAAAATTATTTGATTCTTCTAAAAAAGTAATTTTTTCAATATTAGAATTATTTGAGTTTGAAAAATCTTTTTCAGGCAAATCATTTTCTATTGCAAATTGCTGTAAATTTTTATTTGAGTTTAGACTATTTTGTTTATATACATTTATTTGATTTTTTAAATATTCAATAGTATTTTTTAGCACTTTTTTACGATCTCTTCCTGAATAGATTTGATATTGCTTTGAAATTTTATTGATAACTGGAATTATCAATTCTTTATACTTGTCCCTATAAGATAAATTTAAAACTGTGGTTCTTCTTTCTAATTCAATTGAAATATTAGATTTAAACCAATTTTTATATCGATTTTTAGAGATATCCTCGCCCTTTTGTTTTTTGAAGTTTTGTACGTAGTCAAAGACAGGTTTTAATACAGACTGACTACCAAGAATAGTAATTTCAGTATCTAAATTTTTAGTTGATGCATTTCCTCGGGATCTTAAACTGCTTAAAACATCTAGTTGTCCAGAAGATAAAATATTTTGAAGATTAATATTTGAATCCTTTTGTTTAGTTAAGACAATTTGAAATTGACCTTCCCAAATTTGTTTTTTTGAGTTTATGTAAATTGAACAAAAAGTAAATATCAATATAGCACTTGATATTAATAACCTTTTATTCTTAAGGAAAATTTTAAATAAAATATCAAGATCACTATCACTATTAAATTCTTGATTATTATCTATATTTAATTTATTTAAATATTGATTACTTTTTAGATTCATATCTATCGCGTTAATTTAGATTTTAACATCAAATCAATAATTTAATTTTATATGAAAATCTCAACTTTTGAAACTATATGTAATTATAAAAAATAATAATCCTAGTTAATAAAGCCATAATAAAGTATTATTATTTTTAATTGATAATAATTTAGATGATTTACTATCAATTTAAAAGTTTTCTAGATAAGTATTTTTCTTTTATAGCAATAATAATTTTATTTCCAATTTTTATATTTATCTATTTATTTATAAAAATCATCGATAAAACAGATCCTATTTTTATACAAAAAAGGATAGGAAAAAATGGAAAATTATTTTACTTGTATAAATTTAAAACACTTCGAGATTCAAATTATTATAAAGATAAAGACAGTAAATACACGGTAAGAAATACTGATTCAAGGATTACAAACATTGGTTTTTTTCTTAGAATTTCTTCCATTGATGAAATACCACAATTTTTCAATGTTCTTAAAGGAGACATGTCTTTAGTTGGACCAAGGCCTAGTATTGAAGGGCATCCTTATTTTGCCTCTAAATATCCAAAAGAGTTAAGACCTAGATTATTTTTCAAGCCTGGTCTAACTGGACTTGCGCAAATATCAGGAAGAAATAAACTTTCGAATAAAGAAAAATATGAAATTGATATTGCTTATTCAAAAAATATAAATTTTTGGTTAGATTTGAAAATTTTATTTCTTACTCCAATTGTTTTAATAAACCCAAAAGTTAATTTCGAATAATGGATACTTACCCAGTTTTTTTTCATAATAAAATTATAAGTAAAGATAAGGTTACCCTTCATTTTACTTCTCCTGCAGTTCAATATGGAATACATGTTTTTGAGGGTATATCCTTTTTAAAAGTTAAAAATAAAAGGTATTTGTTTAGGTTTAAAGATCATATTGATCGTTTATTTAGAAGCTGCGAAAAGCTAGATTTAGAAATTGAAAATTCCTATGATACTGTCTTAAATAGCACTCTTTTTTACATAAAAAATATAAATCCAAAAGAAGATTGTAATATAAGGATTTCTATAATCCCATTGGAGGGTAGCTGGTCATCAAGTGCTTTAAGAGGCAAATTATTAATCTCTGCCTTCCCAACATCAACTCAATTACTTGCAAATAAAAGAGAGAACTTAAGTTTAAAAGTTACAAAAATCTTTAAAACATCAAAAGAATCAATTGATCAAAGTGCTAAAGTTGGTGCTAACTATTTAAATGCGAGATATGCACAATTAGAATCTTTGAGAGAAAATTTTGATTCTTGTTTGTTAACTGATCAACATCATTTTATAAGCGAAAGTGCGGGTTCCAATATTTTTCTAATAAAAGATAATAATTTATATACTCCCTGTAAAAAATCTAATATTTTGCATGGGATTACTAGAGATACAATTATTAAAATTGCAAAATTTGAAAATATAAAAGTTGAAGAATGTCTAATTAATAAGAAAGATCTTTCAAAATTTAATTCAGCCTTTCTTTGCGGAACATCAATGAAAATCAAACCTGTTACTCAAATCGATAATTTATATTTTGATCCCGAAAATAATCAGTATTTAAAAATCAAAGAATCATATTTAAATTGCTTAAATAATCCAGGACTATACAATAAGAATTGGCACCTAGAGGTATAAATTGGAATATTGGTTGTTCTCTAATAAATCTAATGATTGTATAAATTATATCTCTTCAGGTATTTCTAAAATTTGTATTGATATTGAAACAAGAGGCAAAAAATCCAGACAATCAAAAAGAAATACTTTTATTTCTGATCATAAATTGGAAGATATAATAGCCATATCAGAAAAAATTGGTAAAGAAAAAACCATTTGCAGGGTAAATCCTTTACATGAAAATTCAAGAATAGAGGTAGAAAAAGCTATTGCATATGGAGCAGGAACAATAATTATTCCTTATTTTAAAGAAGTAGAAGATCTCCACAATTTTTTATTTCTTATAAAAGGGAGAGCCAAGATAATTGCTTTAGTCGAGACAATACAATCTTTTTTAAAGATTGAGGAAATATCAAAAATTAAAGATATTGAAAGAATACATATTGGTTTAAATGATTTATCTTTAGAGATAGGTTTTGATGATATGTTTGAAATAGTTAGGACAAATTGGATGGAAATTATTTCTAAGAAAATAGATCCTAATACTAAATTTGGTTTTGGAGGAATCTCTTCGCTTAAAGATAATAAATGTATTTATCCTGTAAGTGAGATACTAAATCATCATAAAAAATGTGGTTCTAGCAGTGTAATAATATCAAGATCATTCGAAAGATTTTGTAAAATAGAATCGAGGATCACTAAAATTTCTTATTGGAATATATATAAAAGAGAAATAAATGCAATAAGAAATTTTATCAATACATAAAAATAATAATGAGATTTGAAGCTACATTTTATTTAATAATATTGGTAATTTTTTATACAGTTTTAAGGACTTGTATTGCATTGAATTTTAATTTCAACACTGTTACAAATAGCTTAATTATGTTGATATTATTTTTTTCTACATTTTTATTTTTACCTGATTATTTCAAAAATAATGATAAGGAGTCATTTTCTAATGACAAGAAATTACTTTTTAAATTTGAAAGAAATTTAATTACATCTACGAACCTTTTGACTTTATTGGGAACAATAACAAGTTCAATATTTATTTTCTCAAATATAAATGATTTCAATATTTTGGGATTAGCTATTTTTTCTGAAAAATACAGATCAGGTAATTTTGCTGGTTCTGGAATTTATACTGGGATAATAATATATATTTTGCCATTATTAGTAACTTTTTTAATAATGGAAGGTATTGATTATAGGAATATAATTTTTCCTTCTATAGTGATTACAGTTATCACACTTATATTAGGTCTTAGAGTATATTTATTGTTGCCACTTCTCTCTTATATAATAAGAACTATTGAAAACTTTATAAATGAAAAATATACAAGAACCTTTTTAAAAAATCCATCTTTTCAAAAATCAAAGAAAGTAAATTTAATTATATTACCAATATTAGCAACAGTAATTATCGTCCTTCCCAAATTAATTTTAAGCACAAGATCAGAAGAGGCATATGATATTCTTGATATTTTTAATTCTGTAATAAGCAGATTTAATTATAAAACACTTCTAACTTCATATTTCAATTCTTCAATTAATGGACTTGATTGTTTATTACCAATATTACATCGTTCAATATCATGTGATTTTACACATCTAAAATATGTAATCCATTCTCCAATTGTTGGATTTACTTTTCCAGGAAATCCTGTTGGATGGGAAATACCTATGATCCCATTATTTTATTTACTAAATTTTAACTTCTTAGAAATTTCTGGATTAACAATATTAGGAAGTCTACTTATTTTTATTGGTTTTTTTCTAAAAAATAAGACTAATAATTTTTTAAAATATCAAAAACCCTTGTTTACTTTTGCTAAAACATATTTTCGTTTTATTCTAGTTTTTGTTCCTTTACTTACAATAAATGCTTTTTTATTTGACTATTTATCAAGTTTAATTTTGTTCGAAAGATTATTTTTTATTGGATTTATTCCTGCCTTTATTTCATTTATATGTATATACACTTCTAATAATAAATAGTGAAAGAATTTAAAATTAATTTAAAAAATATAATTTATCCATCTTCTACTTTATTGGGATCTTTTCTGGGACTATTTTCTCTTTTGAAAGTAAGTACTTTAAGTCAAAGTAATACTTTTAACGAATTATTAGTTTTATTCGTTGCCAGTGGTGGTTCTGGTTTCATTGCAACTTGGAGTCCGTTTTTTTCAAGAATTAAAAAAAGTAATGCTAAAAATGTTGAGTTTTTTATTCTATTTCTTCCTCTAATGATAATTTCACTTTTTATTTTATTTTTTAGCCTCCCTTTAGGATTTTCTTTTTTTGTAGGTGGTATTCAATCAAGTATTTTTGAAATTTTAATAAGTAAAAAAAAGGGATTCAAAACAATTTTCTGGGCTATTTTTATACATTCAGCTGTTATTTTGGCCTTATCATTACCATTTGATTTTATTAGATACAATTGGTTTAGTTTTTATCCATTTTTATACTTTATAACATTAATTTTCTATTTAATTATTTTTAGAGAATTCAAAATAAAAGAATTCTTTTTTAAAAAGATAAAATTTAAAAAATATATTTCAATATTAAAATCATCATTTAAAAACCTTTTAAAACATAATCAAAAAGATTTTAAAGATAGAAATTTTTATTCAAGAATAATATTAGCATTTTTAACATCTTCTCTTTATTCTGTTTCAGCAGTTGTCATAACAGTCTTATCTCCAACTCAAGAAATACCTATACTTTTATTATTAGATAGAATTTCATTCTCAGTAGCAGCGGCTTCAATAAAAAGATTTGAAGTAATTGGTTTTTTTGAAACTGACTCAATAATTATAAAAAAAAATAAAATAATTTTCTCTACAATTTTATCAATAACTTTTATTCTAATATTTATTATTTTTATTTATAACCTTAATTTTTTCCCTTTCAACTTAAGTATATTTTTAATAGCCAAAACAAATCTTGCTTCATACTATGATTCTGAAATAAACAGTACTTATGGAATATTAAAAATTTTGTTAATTATATTTTTAATTTCAATTACCAATTCTCTTCAACTAAATACAACATATAGCGTAAGAGCTTTACAATTTATATCACAGGATAATCTTAGAGAATTAGATATTAAATCTCAAAATAGTCGTAAACATTATATTGGATTATTTTGTGGGGTAATTTTAGGATTTCTTTTCCTGCTTTCTCAAAGACAAAATACTTTATCTTTTAATAAATTATTTATAGAATCTCAAATTTATCATTTTATCCCAGTAATATTATTATTATTCTGGTGGATATTTGTAACTTTTTGGGGAATGTTTGCGCATAAATATCTTCTCAAGAAAAAAAACTTGTTGGATATTAATTAATTATTTAAATGCCTTAAAATTTAATATATTATTTATTTTAATTTTTTTAGATGCATAGATATTATTTTGTATAAACATCTAAGATAAATTATTAGCAAAGTAAATATATTTAAACAGGGTATTTGAAATCTGTAAGATTTAGCTATTTTGTAAGTAAGCATATAAACTTTAGAGTTATATTTCTTTGGTGAAGACTTCCTGTAATAGATTAATGGAATTGGAAGATTAGCAAATTTTGAATTATTAATATATAGCCTGAACCATAGATCATAATCTTGTCCTGTTCTTAGATTGGGATCATAATTATTAGCCTTTAAAAGGGCACTCCTTTTGATACATATAGTGGGATTAATTAAAGGATTAAGCCATAAATTTTTCACTATATTATTATGTGAAATTGGTTTCCTTATTCTTTTTACTACTTTAATATTTGAATACGATGTAGATAAGTCTTCGCACTGAAAAAAATTTTCCTTTTCAAATAAATCTGCATAACCTCCAGATATATCAATCTCATCATTATTGGACATAAAATCTAATTGTTTTTTAAACCGATTAGGATAGCAAATATCATCTGAATCAATAGTTGCAATATATTTTGCTCTTGATTTTGATGCTAATAAGTTTCTTCCAGCCCCTCTTCCAATATTTTCTTTTAGATTTATAATTTTATAAAAATCTTTATTTATAGATTTCAGATTTTTTTTAATTAAATACAAGGTTGAGTCAGTTGAATTATCATTTAAAACTACAAGACGAATATCCTCATTTAATTCAGATTTAAAGCTTTCAATACATTGAGATATGTAGTCTTCAGCATTATATGCCAATAAGTGAATATCCATTAAGTGACTATTCTCATTTTGCATATTTAATTAAAAAAAGATAATCAATTCTGAGTATAATAATCTAAGTAAAATCTAACAATTAAGATTATCATTTTTGTTGTTTATTAGAATGAGTTTTTAGAAGAATTTATATATGAATTTGAAATACTATCTAAGGGGCGCTAATAATTTTTTAAGATACTTAATTTATGAATTTCCAAGAGGTATTGACTTTAGCTTGAGAGATCTTAGCTCTGCTAATTTAGAAAATAATGGTTATTCATTGACTACAAAAAAGCAACTTAAAAATATCCTTAAGGATATTGACTTTAAAGATAAAAGATTTTTAGATATAGGGAGTGGTAAAGGAGGCGTTATTTGTTTCGCTTATGAGCTTGGTGCTTATTCTTCCAAAGGTATTGAATTAGATACAAAGTTACATAAAAGAGCAATTAAGAATATCAATATATTGAATTATGGAAATAATGTGGTTTCAGAAAATATTGATGCAAGATTATTCAAGGAATATGATAAGTTTGATATTTTCTTTTTATTTAATCTATTTAATAAAAATATTTACAAAACTGTTTTAGAAAATATTATTAAGCAAAATCTAGGAAATAAAAATTCTGATAAATTTATTATCTCTTATGGAGAGGCTAATGTTAAATTTTTAAATAATTCAGATAAATTAGAATTTTATAGAAAGTCCCAATGCCCATATAGGGATTATAAAATTTTAATTTATAAATTTATTACATAATTAATTGATATTATAATCTTCTAAATAATCTCTATTTTGAAAATATTAATTTGGAATATATTAACAAATTATAAAAGTAAAATTATTTCAACTTCGCAGATAATTGTAAATTAGTCATAAAGTAAATACTATTGTATTAGTAAATAATTTTTAAAAATATTTCTATTATTTTTATCTTTTATATGAAATAATATTGATATATAAAATTATTTTTATATTATAAAAATTGTGAAAACACAAAAACTATACAATAAAAAAAAAGATTTTATTATAAAACCAAAAACCATACTTAAATTTAATCTAATATTTATATTTATATTATTTTTATTTCATTCTTCTTTTTTATTTGAATTTAGATTTAATAATACAAACGATGTAAGTATCTACGGCCGTTTTTTTTTATTTGATTATGAAAATAATTTACCTACTTTTTATTCTTCTATAGCTATAGCTATCTCTTCAGTTTTAACTTTTTTTATTTCATTAATAAAAGAAATTAAAAAACAAGAGAAACCTTTTTGGATATCTTTGTCAATTATTTTTGGAATACTTTGTATTGATGAATGGAAAATGATCCATGAAAAAATTAATAATACTGCCTTTGTTTATATTAATCAAAAATTAAATATCCCAGTTTCAATAGGAAGTGCTTGGACTTATCTTTACATTATTTTTGCTGTAATGTTTTGTATATCCTTTTCTTTATTCACATTCAAACTTCCAAAAGATATTAAAAAATTATTCATTTTATCATTTTTAATATATGTTTTTGGAGGGTTAGGAATGGAATTATTTGCTTTCGAAGTTCTCAAAATTGATACTCAACAAAATAACTTGTATTTGATATTACATACATTAGAGGAATTATTTGAAATGATTGGAATATCAATCTTTAATTTCTCTCTGCTTAAGTATATTTTGAAATATAAAAAAATTGTATTAGAAAATGGATAAAAAGTTTATTAATAAATGATAAAATTACTTCTTTCGCCGATTAAAATTTAAGTACTATTTTTTATAAACAACTTCTTTGATATATTTTATTTTAGTTTATTCAATGCTTTAATAAATTTAATGCTTTATTGCTTTTATTAACTATTGTTTATATGAACAATTTAACTCGCTTTATTCTTTATAAATTTTTATCTTTACCTATTCCGATTAATATTTATTCTTTAATTGACTTATTTAGTTCATACGCTCAAGGATTAGGTTGGGGTTCTTCAACAATTAAAGAAGAAATAAATACTTGCTTATCTTTGCTAAAATCTAAACCTAAGATTTTTATTGATATTGGAGCAAATAAAGGTTTATATACCCAAGGGGTTCTCAAGAAAATAGGATTGATTGAAATGCATATTTTTGAACCATCTGAACTTAACTACAAGATACTAGAAGATAAATTTTCATTTTCAAATTTATTCAAGATTAATAAAATCGCCTTATCTAAATCCACATCAAAAGCAAAGTTATTTTCTGATATTTCTGGCTCAGGACTAGGTTCCTTGACAAAAAGAAGATTAGATCATTTTGATAAAGAAATGGATCACGAAGAAGATGTAGATTTAATTAGATTTGATGAATATTGGGATACAAATAGTAAAATCATTGACTATGTAAAAATTGATGTAGAGGGACATGAATTAGATGTATTAGAGGGATTTGGTAAATTAATCTTTAAAACAAAACTAATACAATTTGAATTTGGTGGTTGCAACATAGACACAAGAACCTATTTCCAAGATTTTTGGTACTTCTTTCTACAAAGAAATTTTATAATTTATAGGATTACACCTAGAGGATACCTTCGAATCCATTCTTATAAAGAAAAATACGAATTTTTCAGAACTACGAATTATATTGCTTTGAACAAATCTTTTCTATAATTATATTTATATAAAGTAATTTAAATTGATGCTTTTGAACCAATTCATTGTTTTTGCAAATTAAGATTTTAGTCATGAGAGTATAGTAGGAGTTGAAAATTATCTCAGATTCTCAAAAACTTGACTGAAGAAAAGTAATATTAAATAATTGGACTTGATTTCTCTGTTTATTTTCAAAATAAGTTTTCTAGTTTCTTAAAATTCATTACGTTAATATTATCCATAATTTTTTTTGGAGTCATATTTAAAATATTTAAGTTTAGTTTAAACAAATGTGCTGTGAGAATTTTCGGGCAAAACTCCCTTTGATTTTAACCATCTTTTAAATTTAATATAAATATTTGTTGAATTCACTTTGTTTATAATTAAACGTGTAAATTTTATCAATTTTAATCTTTTTGGATTATAGATTCTATTGTTATAAGCTTTTTCTTTTAAAACACAAGTCTCAAATATTGATTTTTTGTGATGAGTTTTTAGGTTAATTTCATTAGAGTAAATTTGGTTCCAACTATCAGGTACTTTTAAATTTGGCTCCCAAATATTCATTACTGGGCTAAAAACTATTCCATCACTTAAATATGCTCCCCACCAGCTTAAAGTGGAATTGCTAATAATGCAGAATTTTGAATGAGAAAAAATATTTACTATATCTAATGTTGAGCTAATTTCCTTATCGCCATTTATGTATTTAATTCCATAATTCTTTAATAAATTTTTTACTTTTGGTATTAAAGAAGATTTCTCTGGATTTTTCCATGTATCACTAAAAACAATAGCAGTATTTAATTTTTGATTAGAATTATTTTGGAAAATTTTATAGAGACATTTTGAATAATATTCTATATTAAGATTATCAATTGAATTATTAATTTTATTTTTACCAGTTCCATGTAGTTCTCGAATATGAATAGCAATATAATTCAAATCCCTAAATTTTTGAATTATATTTCGTCCCTTAATATGAGATTTTATTTTTTTGAAGACCTCTTTATTATGGATTCTATAGTTGCTAAAATAACCCTCTATTTGGATATCAGTTTTTAATTTTGAAAGTGGAGAATTTTCGCTGAAATATATAGGATGATCAATATCATATTGATCTAAATATATTATATTTTTATTTTCTATTTTTAAATGCTCTAACACCTTAAGCTCATTTAATAATGGTAAAATTTCTAATTTTCTTTTGTATTTATTTTTATTTATATTTTCAGATGAAAATCTACAATGCTTCCCATAAATTTTAGCCAAGGATAAAGCTGCTATTGCTTGAAAAAGTTGATTCCCAGCGCCTCCTTTTAGTTTTATAATTATATCTGACATTTATAAAAATGATTGTTAATTTAGTTTAAATAATAGAATATTTGAAAAAAATAAAAACAATATAATTAATATGTTTTATAAAAAATAATTTTTTAATTATTAAAGGTATGTAAAATACTCAATAAAGCAATATAAAAATATGCGAGATTTTAGGCAACCAATTATAAAAGATAATCGTAATTTGAGAGATAAGATTCCTTCAATTGAGAAACATTTTCAGTCTATTGAAAAAGAAGTTTTTAATTTTCCAAAAGTCAATGGACTAGTAAGAGATCCAAATATAGTAACTTTTAGAAATTGTCCTATTTGTAATTTAGATAAACAAGAACAGCTTTTTACTAAACTGGGATTTGAATTTGTGAAATGCCCTAAATGTAAACATCAATTTATTCATAACCCAATTAATGAAGATGTTTTATTAAATATGTATGAAGTAAAAGAGTCTGATAATCTGCAAAGAGAAACAAATAAATCTAATTTTTATACAGAATACTGGGAAGAAGTTTATTCAAAATATGTGGAATATTTTCAAAGCAAAGGTATCATTCAGGGTTCAATTCTTGATATTGGTTCAGGAACTGGTGCTTTCTTAAATTTTTTAAAAAATAATTATAAATATAATCTTTTTGGAACTGAATTCGCTGAAGAGGTCTTTGATGATTTGGTAGAAATTGTTGGATCGAAAGAAAAGATTTTTCACAAGATAAAGCTTGAAGATATAAATTTTGAAGACTTGTCTTTTGATGTTATTACTATGTGGGGAGTATTAGAACATGTTTATAGTCCTGTTAAAGTATTAAAAAAAATTTCTTCAATTATTTCATCAAAAGGTTTAATGCTCGCACTTATACCTAATTTAAATAGTAGAGCTTTAAAAATTCTTGGTATAACAACACCAACATTAGATCCTAGAGGTCATATTCATTACTTTACAGATGAGAGTATTAATAAAGCTGCATCTATGGCTGGTTTAAAAGTTGTAGATAAATTTGGAGAATTACCAATTATAGATTTAATGCATAAATTTTTATGCGTAGATAATAAGTTAATTAACCAGATAATTGAAAATAATGAATGTTATTATTCCGTATATATTTTATCCAAATTTTAAAAATTATAATAACAACAAAACTTTTACCAAATACTTCTTCCACCATCTATTACCAAATTTTGTCCTGTCATATATGAAGATGCTTCTGAGCACAAAAATTGTATGGCTCCATGATATTCATCAATTTGAGCCATCCGATCCATTGGAATTAAATTATTTATACGAGAAATAAATTCTTCATTTTGATTATTTTTGATACCTCCAGGAGATAAAGCATTGCATCTTACCCCCTGTTTAGACCAGTATGTAGCTACATATTTGGTTAATCCAACTAATCCTGATTTAATAACTGAATAAGTCACAGGTTTTACTTGTTGGAATTCTTCACTAATTCCCCTTTTCTTATAGATTCTTTGATCAGGAGCAATTACAGATAGGTCTGAAGCGATGTTAAGAATAACACAATTTTTTTTAGATTCTGCCATATCAGGACCAAATATTTTTATGCAATTTAAAGCGCCTGTCAAACCTACGGCTATTTGCTTATTCCATTCAGAGAGATCAAAGCTTTCTAGTCTGGAAGTAGAATCTAAATCAAGATCTCCTTTAACTTTTGGATCTATCGCTGCATTATTTATTAAAATATCAATAAATAAGTTCTTTTTATTAATAGTATCTTTGGCTTCTTGTATCGAAGCTGGTGTAGTTACATCGGCATATATTTTTATTATTTTATTTTTGTTATATTTATTTGTTAGAAATTTAATGGAATCTTCAAGACTTTCATTGGAGATATCAGATAAAACAACTGTTGCTCCACTTTTTAAAAGTGCTTCTGCATGTTGGCGCCCCAAAAAACCTCCACCACCTGTGATAAAGGCAACACTATTGTTTAAATTAAATTTATTTAAATTCATATAATTGACAGAATAATTGAGGTTAAAACTTTAAAAAAAATACAATTTAAAAAAAAAAAAAATATTTAACAGAAGTTTTATTTAGAATTTTTTATGTATTATATTTTTTTATGATAAGATAATTTTTAAAATAAAAAAAAAATTATAATTTGCAAGGAAAGAATAACAAAAATAAAATCATTAAAGATAATCTTTTTTCTAAGAAAAATTACATAGATTTTCTTTATAGTTCAGAATATAGACCTAAAACAGATTATCCATTAAAGCTTGCTCAATACTTATTTAGCAACTTTTATATTAAAAAGGGATCTTTAATAGATCTTGGCTGTGGCAGAGGAGATATGCTAAACGCTTTTTCTAATGTTGGTTTATCAGTTGAAGGAGTTGATTTATCTCCATCTTCTGTCGAATTAAATAAATCAATAAATATTAAATTATCTGACTTATCTAAAGAAGACTTACCCTACGAGAGTAAGAGTGTTGATTATGTCTTTTCAAAATCTGTAATAGAACATATACAGGAACCATCTCTTCTAGTGAACGAAAGTTTCAGAATTCTAAAGCCAAATGGAAAATGTATTTTTCTTACTCCAAGCTGGCTTCATAATGCATGGGGCCCATTTTATCTTGACCATACTCATGTAACACCTTTTACTCAATTTTCATTGGGAAACCTTTTAAAAATGTCTGGTTATAAAAATGTAAGAGTGATTCACTTTAGACAATTGCCATTTGCATGGAAAATGCCACTTTTGGAATTAATACCAAAAATAATTGCAAAAATACCACTCAGATATAGCCCTATGTACGATGTTGAATTGCCTTCATCTTTGAACAAACTAATAAGATTTAGTAAAGAAGTAATGCTTCTAGCTTATGGTGAAAAGCTATAGTAAAAAGTTAAGAACTATCTTCAAATATTATGTCAACTCTAGATCAAGAATTATGGGATTCATATAATAATCTTCTTTTAAGTAGTGATACTGACAGGATAAAAAAATTATTAGCGAGATATGAAATTTTTAAAAAAGCTTTAAAAGTACCAGGCGATATAGTTGAATGTGGAGTTTTTAAAGGGGTTGGTTTTATGTATTGGTTAAAGTTAATTAAATTATTTGCTCCTGAAGAACAGAGGCGTGTTATAGGTTTTGATACATTTGCCTCTTTTTCTGATTCACTTTTAGATTATGAAAAAAAAAGTGCTGATTTATTTGTAAATGAAGCTCTTTTTAATGGAGCTAACCCTGAATTGATTTTAAAAAATGCAAAATCTTCTGGCTTTACAAATTCAGAATTAATTGCAGGAGATGTCCTACATACAATTCCTCAATACAAAAAATGTAATCCTGGTTTTAGGATCAGTTTGCTTCATCTTGATTTGGATACTTACAATGGAACAAAAGTTGTTTTAGATAATTTTTATGATTTAGTTACCCCTGGCGGTATAATTTTATTTGATGAATATGGTAAGAGAGGATGGGGTGAGTCAGATGCAGTAGATGAATTTTTTAAAGATAAGAATAAAACTATTCAAGCTATTAAAAACTCTTTTCAACCTACCAGTTTTATAATTAAATAAAGTTTTGAAAAATAATTCTCTAAATTTTGGGATAATGCAAGGTAGATTGTCTCAGAAAAATAATTTACCTTTACAATCTTTCCCTAATGAATGGGAGGAGGAGTTTTCTAGGGCAAAAGATCTTGGATTTAGTAAAATTGAATGGTTGATAGATAAAGAAGTTAGTTATAATAACCCACTTTTCTCATCAAAGGGCAGAAAAAAAATATTAGAAATAAAAAAAAATAATCAAATAACCATAGATACACTTTGTGCACATTTTCTAATCAATGGAAAAATTTTAAAAAATAATAAAGAAGGTGATAATGTCAGGAGCTTTTTTCTTGAAACAGTAAAATTAGCTCCTTTAATCGGTGTTAAATATTTATCAATTCCACTTATAGAAAAAATGTCTCTTAAAAAAAAAGTTGTATTTTTAGAGATTAAAAATTTACTAAAAGAAGTTGCAAAAGAGATGAAAATAGAAATACTTATTGAAACTGATCTTAGAAATTATGAGATTATTGATTTTATAGAAAGTATTGGTTCAACAAAAATTGGTGTTCTATATGATACTGGTAATGCAACAAAAAATAATTTTATTTTCAATAAAGAATTCGCTGCAATTTCAAAGATTATAAAAGAAATCCACATCAAAGATTTTGATATTAAATCTAAAAAATCAGTTAGACTTGGGAATGGTAATACAGATTTTGTTGATATTTTCAAAACCATAGAAGAATATAAATGGGAAGGTCCAATCATCTTTGAGACCCCAATTTTTATGGATTGGTATATCGAGGCATATGCAAATTTAAAATATATTCTTAATCTTCAAGAAACTTAAATATATGAAAGCTTTATTTGTAGGACTTGGCTCAATTGGCCAAAGACATTTGAGAAATCTTAAAGTACTTGTACCTGATGCTAAGATTTTGGCATATAGGAAATCTAGAGATGTACCAGTTTTAGACAATAAAAATAATCCGATATTAAATTCTGATTTAGCTAAATACTACAATCTTGATGAATATGATTCTTTGAATGAAGGCCTCAGACAAAAACCTAATATGGTTTTTGTAACAAACCCTTCAAGATTCCATGCGGAAACAGTGATAGCTGCAATGGAATCAGGAGCATTTGTTTTCGTTGAAAAGCCTTTTTCCTGTGATATGGAGAGTGCAAAAAAAATTGTAAATTTAGAAGAAGAATTAGGAAAGAAACTATGTATGGTGGGTTTTCAATATCGTTATAGTCCTACGTTGATTAAATTAAAAGAGATAATTGAAAACAATACAATAGGAAATTTGATTAATGGTCAAATAGCTAATGGTGAATATTTGCCTTATTGGCATCCTTATGAAGACTATAGAAAAAGTTATGCATCTCTTAAGAATTTAGGAGGGGGCGCTATTCTTAGTCAGATCCATGATTTTGACTATTCTATCTATTTATTCGGTATGCCTAAATGTATATATGCCATAGGAGGAAAATTATCAGAACTAGATATAGATGTAGAAGATAGTGTAAATATTGCTACAACATTTGATTATAAGAATTCAATTTTGCCAATAAATTTAAGTCTTGATTATGTATCATGGCCAAGCAGGAGATACATAAAATTATATGGAGAAAATGGCAGCATTAATTGCAATTTAAACACTAATATAATTGAAGTAAATTTAAGAAAAAATAAAAAGATTAATAAATATGATTTTTCATCAATAACAAGAAATGAAATTTTTATAAAAGAATTGCAGAACTTTATTTCTTTTGCAAAAGGTGAAGATCAACCTAAAGTTGATGCAAGAGAGGGTTTGAAAAGTTTGGAATTTGCCTTGGCGGCAAAATATTCTCTCAAAAAAGGAGTTCCTTTAAATATAGAACTTCATAATTAAAATAAATATTTCTTTTTAATTGAATGTGCTAATTTTTTTATTAACGGTTCTTTTATTGCTTTTTCTAAATCGATAGGCTTGTCAATATCAATTACTTTTTCAGTGAGAAAACTTTTTATTTTATTCCCGTGAAATGCCCCTTTAAATTTGAAAGTTGAATATTTAACGATATCTATATAACCATTTGGTATGTAAACTTCAGGGAATGACTGACGAGGCATGTTTGTAATTTCTATATTTGAAATGCTTTTAATTAATGGGTAAAAATATCCATCTTTCATGTTGAACCATTTATGGGGATGAAAATCAGATTTATGAGCTGATCTCATAGAAGTACATTGATTAATTGATAGGAAGTCTAAAATTGCTTTATCAATAATCTCTATACTTCTTCCAGGAGTTGTAGGCCTTAAATGAACAACATTTTCAGTGACTGGAATATTTAATTTATATGCTTC
>MDTG01154359.1_pt1 | contig 28573 bp, 20 predicted proteins | sample 811421 | NCBI WGS metagenome assembly MDTG01 (sample SAMN05326645, study PRJNA326480) | marine metagenome | isolation source: seawater | place: Pacific Ocean: South East | collected 2011
GCAGGACAGCAATGTTCTGAAGAGGCGTGGCGTTTGTCCGCTCATCTATTGACTAATGGATGGAGGCACGCTGTTTGGTTTACAGGCGGCGGTTTTCATATATGGGTCAATCTCGATCAAGAGTATGTCCTTAACCCAAAGGAATTGAATGACCTGCTTGTATCAGGCAGGGCTTTGATTTCAAAGTGGGTTAGGGATATGGACTTGAAGACATTGGACCCAGTGGTATCATTCAGGCCTGACCGTCACATTCGTATTCCTAATTCGTTTAATTTCAAACGCAACATATGGTCGATTCCTTTGTATCTAGGTGGAATATCAGAAGGCTGGGACATCATAAATCAAAGAGCGAGAGAGCCTTCTAATTTGGGTATGTGCATCATGGGTGAAAAAGGAATGCCTCTTGAAGTTATAGAGCGTGACCCAAATAATCCATTTGGTCCTCAAGGGGGCTTTGCGAAGCAGGAGTTTAATGCTGAAGATGTTGAGATAGAGATGAAGCGTATTGGCAATATACCTATGCTACCATGTCTAGCCGAAGCAACTTGTGAGATAGGTGCAAATCCTCCGCACTTACCGAGAGTATATCTGATGATGTATCTCCTCGATTACTTTAACCGCTTCGCACGGCCTCCATCCAATACCAAGATACCTATTGATGATCGAGTCAATCAGGCACATGCTTTCATATCACAATTACAGTGGGCCGACTACAAACCTGAAGTTACTCACAAATATCTCAAACATGGGGCGGAACGACAATATCAGACACCGACCTGCCCTACATTATACCGAGAAGGATTATGCGTTGGTAAGTGTCCATTTTATGATGGAAAAGGAGTTGATTAAATGACTAGATGTAAGTTTGGAGGAATCCATTGCGAAGGAAAGGCTACGATGAAGAATAAACACCGTGTTGACATGTGTGAACCATGTCACATCAGGTGGAAACAGTTTGATTCCACGAATGGGGGGCGTAAGTAATGTGGTCCGCTCGTGCTATGCAGATGTCAACAGGCGAGATGCAATATGTAATTCTTCAACATGATAATCCGGTTGCTTTTACTGGTGATCAAAACTTTGCTAGGCTTGTAATCGATTTATTAGAAACTCACAGAACCCCAGCATTCCAAGAAGCACTGGCTGAAATAGCCAAGAGGTCAAATCAACCAGTCGAAGAACCCGCTGTTGAGGTTCAAGACGAAGACTATGAAAAGAAGAAGGCCGAGAGGCTAGCCTCCTTAGAAGATGAGGAGGAGGAATAATGGCCCGCTTTATGTCGGTCATGTGCTGTGTCAACGGTTGTGACAACAATGTCCGTTCAGGTTTTAGAAGATGCCTATCATGCATGTCGGGATGGACTCCTGAAAAGCGTAAAGAACACGCTGACAAAATGAAAGCAACGGAGGAGGAGGAATGACCGCCTTCATGGTTACAGATACCAATATGGTCGCTATGTGGGGGACCTGTCAGTCCCCTGATTGTGAACGCCCAGCACACCCTGATTCAGGGACTCATGGGTTATGTGTCAAGCATTATGTCAAATGGTATAACGGCTATGCGAAGGCATACGGCTGGACTCCTATGAAAGAGGAGGACATCCCGCAGGAGGTTGTCGAGGATGCCTGAAAAAGTCTTATTCATTGACAACCGTGAACGGTCCGGCCTTGAGGCTCTTGTAAAGAAGTATTGCGACAAGCATGGGCTGAAGTATCAGACACGACAGAACCTGATCACGGACTATGCTTTTGCTAGTGTTGGCATTGAATCCAAATCTATGGAGGATTACATGCAAAGCCTTTACAGCGGACATTTAGAACACCAATTACAGAACATGGATGACAATTACAATCACGCTATACTGCTTGTATGGGGGACCGTTGACAAATATGTCGCCAGCGCAAAGAAGGGTGGTCGAAAGATTCCTTTTGCTAGAGCGTGGGGTGGTTTTATTGGTTCATTGGCTAGATTCTCAACGGATTTCGATATAACCATAGTTACATTCCCTGACCGTTCATCAGCGGCTAGATTTATCTGTAAACGATTTGAGAAGCATGACACTATTGGTTCGTCATCAACATACAGGGTGATGAGAAAAACCAATTCTGAAGACATGCGTATGGATGTATTGAGGGCGGCTGGTTGTAGTCATGCTATCGCCGAGCGTTTGATCGAAGAACACGGCTCGGTTGCGGAGGTCGCTGGTTTGAATACAAAGGAGTTAATGAAATCAGAAGGCATCGGCAAAGTTAGAGCGCAAAAGATTCTGACGGTGTTGAACAGTGAAGATGCTGTTCCTAATGAAAAAGTCAAGATGACAAGGGCGTGAGTGTTGAAATACTTGACACACATCCAATCAAATCCCCGGAGGTGAAAACATGCTACTTAGACCAACTACGGATGCAGGCGGAAGAAAATGGGATGACTATACGCTAATCAAATCGGACTTTGAAGGGAGTAAATACATTCGTAATTACATTGGTCGTTTCAACACGGTGTCATTCTTTAACGAGTATGCCGGTATGCTGTCATACTTCTTCTGTGCTGGACAGATGCTAGCACCATACATGAGGATACCAATACATGGGTCACATGTCGATTGCAGGGTGCATGTATATTGGATTCAACAGTCAAGGACTGGTAAATCAATTGCATACGAGTTTACTGCAAAACTCTTGAAAGAATGCGGTATCGAAACTGAATCATTCAGTAGCGGTTCTGATGCAAAGATGATTGGGACTGTTCAACAGCAGGCAATATATGATGACGATGGCAAACCAATAGGCGAAGAGAATGTTACGATTCCCGGTTTGTTGAATGGCTATAAGACCCTTCTTTTTGATGAAGCCAGTGTATTGTTAAACGATCAGAAAGCATACTTCAGTGATAAGATTCTATACCTTCAACAGGCAATGGCCCCTATTGGTAGTGAAACGAATGTGCTAGTAAAGCACCTTGTTGGTGGTTCAGTCAGGACCCCATCAGGCGTGTCCATGTGGATGACTACATACCCCCCGAAGGACATCATGAACCATGTGTTGGAAAAGGGGTTCTTTCAGCGTGTGTTCCTATTTCAGAATGATGTCGGTGTCGAACAGCGACAGACTACTAGCGAGCATCGTATGGGTGGCGTATATGTTCCAGTCCCTGATAAACTGTGGTCGTATGCCGACTTAGCGGATTTCATCATAGGCATAACAAATGAAGTTAAGGGCAGGCTGTTGAAAGCGGCGGGTCTTACGGAGGAGGAATGGGATGCATTGCCTGAAGGACAGAAAGAGGATACAGCGATTGCATATTCCTATGACATATTCTCAATAGGCCCATCCTATCATGCCGCTTTGTTGAATGCCGTTGATGATTATTATTCGTTGATCAAGGGGATTAACAACGACATCATCAGGGAAACGGCTATGTCATTCATCCCGAATGTCGAGAATTACACTATCATATTCGCCAACATTATCGCCGCTACTATGAAGACATCAGTAATCACCGCTGACCACATAATGATGGCAACTGAAATCATCTATGACAACCTGCACAACCTGATTATTTGGTTAGAGCAAAAGCAGGATGTCAAGGCAAAGAAGCGAAGAGAGAATGAGATGCACGGATGGAAAAAGGCATACAACGCCTGTGGAAAGTTTGCACATAAGAAGTCCGGCAAAGAAGTGGTTGCTAAGAAAGACCTTGAGAAGAGGTATGCCTCCGAAGCAGGAGTCAGCACTAGAACCGCCGAGAGAAGGCTTGACAAGTTGATCGCTAACAGTCAGGCTACGAGGTTGATGGATGGCCGTAAAGCATTCATACACTTGAGTTGGTGACATGTTTAGAAAGAATATAGGCGACTGGATAAAAGAAAGACGACTGTATGGAATAAGAGTTTTTTCAGAAGACGACCCGTGCGATTTACCAAAAGGTTGGGAAAAGCCAAGCGACATTAGTTTAAGTGCAATTGCGGTATTTGGCCCTGATGGATTCCTTTTGTTTACTGATGAGATATATTCCCTTTCGGTCAACAGGAATAAGATTGAATTACGCAACCTTGATGCGTTTACAAAGTGGTATGAGGAGTTAGAACCAAACTCAATAATTGCGGGTTATAACATGAAGTCGCTAGGCTTTGATTTGATACGAAGTAAAATTGAGTTGGATTTCCGAGGCGACCTTCGATATTGCGATTTGCTTGAATGGGTCCAAGAGATGACAGCGGACCATTATGAGTCATATCCTAGAAGAATACCACTGGTGGCGTTAGCACATATGAACAACATCAGAAAGTTTGTGATACCATTACCATCTTTGATAACATCAGCATTGACATTGGTTGTCATGTGGCGAAAAGAGAACAAGGGCGGGGTTATGAAGAACCTGTTAAATGAAGCAAACCTGATCACACGCATCCTGTGGGATATGGAATGTAACGATGGTTCGCTTTTGATTAGAGATGAACGAACAGACAAGAAGGTCCGTCTTACTTCTGACGACTTTGCTTTTCTAACTGACAAGATTCCCGAAGACCGTTAGAGAACATTGCTTGAAAATCATCATCACTGTCAAAGATTTCAACGCCTTCTAAATCGATTGAATATGCACCTATCAGGAATCCAAACAATAGCAATATACCAAAGAATCCTAGAAACAAAAACAGGCCTGACATCTCAATCGTTTTACCGATAGGTCAGCGGCGCATGAAGTTTTCGATGATTTCACGAGGACTGACTACGGCTTGACCTGCTGGCGATATATCCATCCCGTGTTCCTTCTCGGTTGCGAGGATTGCATCAAGGCCCTCTCCATACGGTATCAGGGACCGTGTAAAGTATGCAGGTGCTTTCACCTGCCTGCCCGCTCTATTCATGAATGTAAGAGGTCCTAACTCGTTAATTCCAGCCCTACCACCCGGAGGTGCGGCGGCGTAGTATTTGTTTCCATAGCGGCCAGTCTTGATCGATTTAGGGTCCTCCCACTGTCCTTGAGATTTACCTCTAGGCTTTGACCTCCAATACTTGCCATCTGTCAATTGTGGATAATCGGGGGAGTCCGCTAATTCAGGTGCGTGGCTTAGACGCTCTTTGAAGTCCACGCTACCCCCCTGTGATAGCAACTGCCTCAATTCAGGTGCAGTTAGGTTTCTTTGTTCGCCACTACCCGGCATATCAGAATACAATACATTACTGCCATACAAGATGTCATTCAAGGGGTTTTGAGATGATTTCAATCTAGGCCTTGGAGTCCAATCCTTTGGGAAGTAACCAAACAAGTCTGTTGGTTTCAATTCAGGTATTCCGCCTTGTCCAACAAATTGTCTTTCAGGCAACATAGGAGAGAAGTCCGATATACCAAACAATTCGGATGAAGCAGGGTCTTGATAAGAGGCGTGTTGGATGTTAGCCATGTCCCAATCGCCAAATGAAGTTGGGTGGTATCTCAATACCGATACTGGATTCTCAACAAACGCTTTCATGTTAGGGTTATACTCTCTCAAATCCTCGATCAAGTCAAATGTCCTTTGCATGGTTCTTTGACTGTTGATTCCGGCCTGATTCTTTGGTTCCCAACCTGCCGCTATATCTTCAGGATATTCTTCATCTGTTCCTCTAAGAGCATTCAATTCTCGCTTTAGGTTACGCCCACCAACCTTCCACTGGTCAGGTGTTTTCCATGTATTACCAATCTGTTGCATGGACCACCCTTCGCACGGTCCACTGGCAAACAGCAAATCGATTGGACCGCCGAAATCATCAATCATTTCGTCAGCGGTTAAGTTGAGAATGTTCACCCTTTTATCAGGGAGGATTCCAATGGGTTTTCCTTTGTGTTGGTCCCAGTCATATCCAATTACATTATGGCCTCTATCACGGGCGGCACTAGACCACCCAGCGTGGACAACAGGGGTTCCATCAGGTCCAACTGCCCCACCGACAGCGGAGAATAAATCAGCAACATTCAGGCGGTGATCATGAGATTTCATTAAGGCGGCCTCCAAGAGCATCCACCCTCTCATTGCCTCCTTATTAGATCGCCTATGCATGAATCTCACCGTGCTGTGGATGCCCTGCTACCGCCTGCACCCAATTGCCTTCGCATTGCAGGTCGAACATTGCCTCTTGACTTGTTTCTAGCATACCTTCGTGCGGTCCTGCCCCTCTTGTTTTTCCTGCTAACTGTCCATGCCTTATTCTTCGCTTGACGGTATGGCCTGTTAGATATACTTGAACGGGTGTAGCCTTTGAATCGGCCTTTCTCATCATTCTTCAAGACGCTAAATCCTGCTTCAACAGCACGGGTTTCAACTGTGGCCGCACTCTCCGCCATATACTAGCGCAAAGCGGACACTCCCATAGATGTATCCGTTCACGACTACCCGCATAGAACCCATTTATTCGTATTGCTAAGACTACGGAATCACACTTTGGACATCGCTGGGACACCTTTTCAGTGTATTTCCTTTTAGTCATCCATATCACTGACCTGAATGGGTATATTCGACCACTACTGTATCGTATGCTAATCCCTGAAATACAGGCATAGCGGGGTCAAACATTATATCAACATGAGTCGGCATAGATACCCTGACATGACCGTGAACATCAGCGTGCGCTACTACTGGCGGGGCATCATCAGGCATCGCTTGTGAGAGAATAGTAACTGTGAGTAACGGAAGGCCCGCTTCAGGGGACATTATAGGCAAAAATGACATTCCAGCGGGAGGTGCTGTATTGAAGGGAATCTGCATAGGACCTGAAAAAGGCATAACGATTCTCGACTGTCTATGAATAGGTGTGATTTGATAAGACTTCAAAGGTGTAGCATCTGTCTGATAAAACAAGTGTGTTTCGCCTGACCCTTCAGGTGCTATCAAGCCAGTTGGGTCCCTAGCATACAACAACCCCATGTCTGTAATGGGAAGATTTGCCGCATTCAAGCCTGCAATCATGTCATTACGAGGGTTCTCGTGGTCAGTAGCAGTATCCTTATCGATCAAGGATGATAACGCCACAGGACCCGGCCTGATGAATGTCCTCTTATCTTCAACTTGATGAATCACTGGATTAGAAGCACCTTTACCTATCCTTAGCCAAGCCAATACTGTTGTTTGTCTAACAAGATGAGCAAATGGTGTTGAAGGGAATTGATTTGATGCTGTATCGACATAGCCACCATATACGAGTCCTATGTTTTGAGGTCCACGAGGGTCAACATATACCAACAAAATCGCTTCATCGGTTGAGGCTGTTCCATTTGGAATAGGGGCCACATTACCACCTATTCCGCCCGCTGTTCCGCCCGGATGATAATCAACATGGTAATTGCCTGCGGCTGTGATGTCAATAGCACTGCCCCCGCCAACAGTATAATACATGCCATCAACGCAAACGGTTCCTGTTGCTACTGTGATTTGATTGGTTGAACCAACTGAACCGACTGGTGCTACATGACAGTTTCCTGACATAGGGTTGTTACGATCAGAATCATTGTAATTGTTCAAACTAATTGGTATGACTCCATTACCTAGAAGATTCTCGGTGATGTTGGTTAATGTTGCAGTTGTTAGCACATCGGTATCTCTCAAACCTTCAAATTGATATGATGCTGATGTTGCTGTTTTGTTATGTCCTTCTGAAATGTCTGTATTTGGCATTATCTCACCTCAACTAATATGTCAACTCTTATCTCGTTTGTTGTATCCTTTGTAATTGGTAAAAATGAAGCACGATATGCGGCATTATCTAGTGCTGTTTGACCATGCATCACAACTTCTTTGATTGCGTTTGCTGATGTCTTAGTCGTATCAAAGACGGCTGAAAAGGACACGGTTCTATCATCAATCCTTTGAATTGAAGGCGTTTCGCTTAGTTGGGGGTTGCCCGCACCGCCATCCCTAGAGGATGCATCGCCACCAGTAGCACCTAATGTTATATTCTTGATCAATCCCTGCAAATGGTCTGTAAGAGCCGCTTTTATTCCGTCTAATGTTGGCATATCATACTCCCCCGTTACTTAACCACATACGGCCTGCTCTTTGACATTCCGATTGGTAAGGCCCTCCTATTGCCGCCTTGAACACCTATCGCACCCTTACGGTCTGTGGCTGATGACCTATGCCCGATTGTCATTTTTGTATTGTTATTACTTCTAGCAACAATCCTATGGACAATGACCAGTTTCGCACTACTGGATAAAGCAATGCTCATGGATGAAGTGGCAGTGACTTCTTCATTACCGCTTACATTACCAATGTTTGATTGCAGGTCTGAAAGAATGCCTTCTATTCCCTTTTCATACTGTGCGACAACAAAATTGCTAGTCCCATCTTCATAATTATGCGTAGTTTCAAACACAGCGAATAAACCGTTTAATCCATGAACAGGGAGGTTGACTGTAACCACATCGCCGGGTTGAACGGATGTAGCATTGACTAAGCCCATTATTTGAATCAAAGGCGCACCATTCTCGATTCTAGCCAATAACGACTTAGCAAGTCGGAGAGCGTTCTTATTAGTTTTCAAACCGGGGACCTCTTGAGTAAAGGACCTGACAACATTCTCTTCAGCACCAGCACCGGCCTGCAATTTCATTCTCTCAACATCTTTTACTTCAACAAGCACGGCTTCATTTTCAGCGATTTTGTCACCTTTTACAGTGACTACATTCGGAGAATCAAACATGCGACTGACGGATACATCCCTAGCACCACTGTCTGAACCAATGCGTTTTCCAGTCTGTCTAAACACTTGACTAGAATAAATTAGAATGCCTGATGAAATGTTGATCAACTGATTGCCGTCAAGTTGCGAGGAATTGCGAATAACCTCAAGGATATTCAAACCACGAGTATTCCTTGAGATGAATGAATTACTATGCATTAATATGTCCTTGAAAGATGGATGACCCCCAATAGAAGATGACGATTCAGTGCTAGCCAACATATTCGGCTCTTTCAAATTGAATCCCGCTGAAGATGTCGCACCGTCATTCAATAATGTCATCACTGCATCAGTGGTCCTAACACCAATCGTTGCGTATTGGCCTAGGAATACATCGCCAACTTCGACACCTGAATCGGTTAAGGTATTACCCTCCATATTTTTGAATACAAGCGTTTTGCCATTAAACTCCTCTTTGATTTCAGAAACTCTCCACTTCTTGTTGTCCGCATCGTAAAGATAAGGCGGCACGAAATCTGTGTTTAACTCCCTGCCATCTCTTAACAACTTATTGAAACGCTTCTTTGGATTTATCACACCTTGATTAGCCCCATCTAACAATTGGAATGGCCTTTGTGTCATCATTATGAAATCCTGCGGGGTATAGAATGTTACCCCTCTATACGACACACCTGTTCTTGTAAATCCGTCATTATCATTTCTATACCATGATTCCGTTATGTATGCTGAAGTCACAATAGAGTTGTCAATGAAAGAAGGCAACAATGGATACTTCTTATCCATGTCTGTGGATATATCGACTTTAGCACCTGTTGTTAGAGGGTATCTATTTAGCGCATTTACTGTGCTTGTTCCTGACACCTTCTTTGTGTAATAAACCACTTTGTTCTGCCATTCATGCCCCGCTGGTAAACTAGCACTGGCCAGCAATGGTGATGTGGTTGCATTTGTATCGATTGATAGAATGTTCCCGTTCTTTGCTGTATATCTGATCGAACCAGCATAATTAGGATAAATCAAATCACCGTCATTAGGTAACATTGATGCATCTCTAACAACAAAGAACCTATCCGCACCTGATAGGTAATCTAGTTTTATCTCAACACGGTTTGTGTTTCTATTACCATCGATATATTGCTTTCTAACAGATTCGTTTTGCGGTCTTTGGATTGCATGGTCGCCTGCTATGCCTGTGTCTGAATCAGAATATCTTGTTTCACTTTGACTGACTTCTTCAAAGCCACCGGGGTGTGTTGATTGCGAATATCTAGGCTCTATGGATTGCGTGATTTGATTATCTGAATCTATACGGTTTGCATCTGATTTGAAAAACTCAAGTAGCGCAGTTGAAGGAATTAAGTGATATACCACATCAAAATCATTTGGGTCGGGCCAATCGATATTGAATGAATCTGATGCGGACAATATCGGCTCGGTCATGCCCACTTCTTTATCCATGTTAAACTCAAAGATACCATATCTCTTGTCACGATGAAAGAAGTTATCAGAAGGTTGTGTAGCGACCCCTGTATCAACAGTTTGAGGTCCTAACAAATATCCATCTTGAAGTCTTATTTCTGAAGCAAAAGCATACATTTTGTATGGTCTAAATGGTCTAACAATGTAATCAACATACTGTCTTTGAGGGTGGGATGCAGTTGCTTTGATGGTATTATTGACCGCCGAGTAATTGTTTACTGTTGAAAGGGAACCTTCTTTCTGACGATTTAGGAATGTTTTACGCAGGATGTAAACGCCACCCCAAGGAGGCAAATCAGCACCCCCTCTTACATTCCATATGTCTTCAGCACCTGATCGTGGTGTTGTCTTTGTAGTATCATTGCCCGGTGGCAACCCCTTTGAACGGTTTCCATCAATCTCAAATGTAGGCGGGGAATCATACAAATGACCCATTGTTGTAGCGGGCTGTGTGAGGGTGAAAGGGAAGGTTACAGTCCCACGAGTATGCATTGAAGTGGGTGTTTTTATTCTATTCAAATATGAAGGCGTAACTGGGAATTGCTGTCCTACAATCAAATCGGAATGTAGTGAAACCGCTTTGGTCGAGGTAACTAGATAGTCTGTATTCTTTTCAGTTTCCTCTTCTCTAGTGGTTCTGATAATTAGACCCATACGAGGCTCAACTCTTGATGCAACCTGCCTATGGTCCGCAATTTCAGCGAAGGGTGTGGGTAATATCTTGTTAGCCGATATATCTGAATCATACCCCCAACCATTTGCTGGATAAGAGCCGCCGCCCCCTAGGTTTGTGATCAAATCATTTGAGTTAGTATGCAATGAGTTTCCGACCAAATGATATGTTGAACCAAAACCAGTCGTTTGAACGGTTGCAGGCGAGTCCTGACCTGTTCCTGTTTCATCATTTGACGGTATAATAGGGTCACTGCCTTTACTCACAACTGGGACTTGAGCGAGGGTGGTATGACTCCCAGTGATATATTCATTAGTCCACATACCGGCTGGTAAACCAATTGGCTTGAATAATCCGGCACTAACATAATCAAAAGCACGGCCAATACCCAATGGTTCATCCTCATTTGAGATGATAGGCTCATTGCTCAACCTAGATGTGCTGACTCCATTCATTGCTTCAACTGTATGCCCTGAAATAACCATTCCAATAGGAGAGGTTCTTTCGACTCCTGAAAGTCCTGATGTTTCCCAACCATATCCTGCGTGTGTTGCCGCTAATGCTACCGAGTCGTGCATACCCCCGTCATACCTTGCTTTGCCATATACCGGGTTTTGGAAAACCTCCGTTTCATGAGGGTCCCCAGCGAGCATATCTAATGCATCTGATGCCGTTCTTATTCCCCATGCACGAACAGGCAATCTTCTCCCATGATCGAAACCAACCATTGGTTGTAACCCGATGTAATGCCTATGCTTTTCAGGCGTGGTGGATATACGCTTCGCAATATAGCGGCCAAATACGCCCTTTTCAGGGTTAATTGAATCACCTATGCTTTCACCACGAGAATACCTTTCACCATTGTGTATTGTTGGTAATTTAATTGTCCCTCTCGGCTCTCTAACAGTGGTATGCCCCATCAATACAGATGAACCCGATTCAAGTGTTCCAACGCCGTGTCCGCCTGCATTCAAGCCGTTAAAGCCATATGACTGAAGCCATTGTAAAGCGTATATTCTTTCAAAGGGCTTTGCATACCTTATCGAGCCAAGCGTGGTCGATTCATCCACTAAATTAGTTACTGAAGTTACACCATTGAAAAACACTTGACTGTATGTGTTATGTGTCCTATCTTCTCTCCGAAGTAAAGACAATCTTGAATGATTACGCAAAAGAAGTCCCCTAACAGCAGGATATTGAATTGCTCTAGGCATTCCAGCCTCACGGTATCGGAACATCATAAAATGTTCACGAGAGGAACCAGTTATTGCAGGGTGTCCGTATTCAGCAAGCCAATGACAAAGGAATGCATCAGGTTTTGCACCGGAGTTTGTGTCCTTTTCATCAATTATACCCCTATCCCACTCAAGATTAGCAATTGAACCCATATTCGTATAGTCAGGGTCATGGACAAACATCGGTGGAACCGTTGCTAATTCAGTAGCAACACGAGGGGTTAGCCAACCCCATTCGCTACCAACCACTGTGTAATTATTGGTTTCATAACGAATGTCAGCGGAGTCTTGTATCTGCATTCTAGTTGTTGAAGGCTGTGGCCTGCCGCCTGATAATTGGTAATCTGACAAAATAAAACCATTGACCATTGCCTCCGCCGCACTTGAGGAACGACTACGGAATCCCATTGATTGCGCCGTGCCATTAGCGGCTGGTCCAGTCAAATGCAAATGAACAGCGGAGGAGATTCCCGCTATCGACAAATCAGTTTCAGGTCTTCCAAATCTAGTTTGTTGAGTCGGCCCATCAACATTAGTGTGTGTTTGACCGGGTGCGATCAGATAATCGATTTGGAAACCTGTCGCATTTTCTCGGTCATGCCCTTGATTTGCGATTAGGTAATCTGTCCTGCCTTCACGCCCATGACCTAAAGTCATTTCATCTAATGGTAATGCATCAACGGAACCTGAACCTGTTGCACCAGCATAGCCTGCTACTCCCTTTAATTCGATGCTGTCTATGGCGAACCTGCTATCCAATGCGCCACTTGTTGGTGGCGTTGCTTGTTGGAAAAGATGATGCTTGTTTTCTGTTTCAGCCTCAAACATCAAGGAATATGCGGAACCATGACTTCTATGCAACTGTCTTCTCATACCGTGAGGGGTTCCTCTATGAGTCAAAGGCGTTACAAAGGAATGGCCTTGTCTTCCAAAGCGCAAACGAGAGTGAGGGACATTGAATGCATTTACTGTATTGTCACCATTTGCTGTCATAGGTAAAACCGAGCCTCTTTCAGCATGGTCGGTTATGCGATGAGCGGAATACAATCGTGTGGTCCCGCTAGGAACAGCACCCGGAGTAATTGAAGACGAAAGTCCTTGTTTTGAAGTCATATCGGGGTGCAGTATTCTTTCGCAGTGGAATAACAACATCCTGTCATGTGTATCGAATTGCGTAACCTCCCCTTGATCAATCGCCGCTTGAATAGTGGCAGTAGGGGACTGGACACCCCCATGCCCATGAATCTGTTCGACCCTATCCATGAAACTGTTTTCTAATTCGCCCGAACCCTGTGAGGTTGGTGCATTTATTCCACCCATACCCCATGTTTTGTTAGAATGCGCTTGTATTCTGTCATGCGATGACCTGACAAATATGCCTCCGGGTATTTCAGAAGCATCAGGCAACTGTATGCGGAGGTTAGGCGTGACTCGGCCACCACCTGTTGACGGTCCAACAATTTCCTCACCAGTTGTTTCATCAATCGATACATTTTCAATAGCATAATCACGAATAATTGTCCCAAATGGCGAACCGCCTTTGACCGTCAAAGTGTTTCCAGCATCGTCAACTACTTCTAAGTCTTCAAAGACCATCTTTTCATTTGTGATCATCATTCCTTCAACTCTATCCTCATTGATTTTACGCCGAACATAAAACGGTTGACTGTATTTAGGCGAAGACGATAGTGATAAAGAATAATTTTCAGAAGCATCACAGTCTAACAATGATTGAACCGCACTTGGAGAGTTGGATACATCTAAAATAGCATCAAAACCATCTCCGTTTGACAATTGATTGAGAGGAACAGTCCCGCTACTAGATTCGTTTATTATCACACCTTCATACAAAGCAATATCATGCAATTCATTTGGGTCTGATATAGCCGCTCGGCTAAATGGCAATTGCGTTCCGTATTCCATTTTGGCTATATTGAGTTGATAATCTCCCGCACTATCTATGAACATACCCGGATTTGCCGCTGTCATACCGCTTATTGCAGGCTCGACAATGGTGAAATCAGGAGGGGGCATACTTGGCATTACAGCACTATTCAGCCCTTCTATGCTAAACCTGCAAAAGCCATGATTTTCAGTATGTTGCGTAGCGGCCCCTCCTTTAGCATTGTAATTCAAAGCAGGGAGTCCCATATTGCCGCCATCTAACGGTTTAGCAACAAGATGCCAAACAGGTAATGTCTGTCCAAGACCCTGTATAACTGGGCCTCCATTAGCACCCGCCCAGTGAACGCCAGCACCTCCCTCATGGTTCCAAGATATTACGACTGTATGTTGAGGTGGCTGTGCTTTTATTGTCAATTTACTGATTTTTCTTGTGCCTGAATAAGCAGTTGACTGTTCAACAAGAGTTGTGGTGTCCATAGTGGTTCCTAACTCCTTATCTGTAATTCCTATCAATTCGATCATAGGCGTTACTTCATGTAATACAGAATACAACCTGCCGGAGGATAGTGAGCCGGAGAAGTATTCAGGTTGCTCTCTAATTGGCCCCCTTACAATCCTCCAAGAGTCGTAAGTGTAGGTTCTGCCAGCAACTGGACTATGTGCTGGTGAGTGTGTTGAATCAATCGTATCACCCGGTAAAGCACCCCCTACATTGACAGTAAACTCTCCTGTTGGAGGCAGGTCAGGCGGTGCGCCATCTATGAATAAATCCTTGAATTGAATCCTTAGACGGTCCGTTGCAGGTGCAGTGTGACATACCCCTTCAACTTCTTCTTGACTAGACATTTTTACATATCTAGCCTTCAACATTCTTGTGTTACCTCTTTCGCTGACTTGTCTAAATCTAGTGCTGTTGATTTTAGATGCAATGACTCTAGCCGCCTCTTCAGAACCTAACGAATAGCCACCCCCATTAGCCAAAGAATAAGCCGCTAAATCCACGATCACAACATTTGTGGTATCTGATGTTGGTTGCACAGGAGTCGATGAAGCACCGGCACTAGCCATGCATGTTTTGATAATCACCTGAAGCCCTTGTCGCCAAGATTGCGTGTTTTGGCCATATTGGAAACCGCCTGTTGTTGTGGGGTCAGTTTCATCCGTGTATGTTGTATCAGGATAGGTAATGTGCATAGAGAACCAGCCTGATGCTGGATAACCGTTGACACTGCCTAGTGGTTGAATGGCCGCAGGATAAATCCTTTTTCGGTCCATAAATCCCTTGTCGGCTGTCCCCATTGATTACCACCTCAACCTAGATGCATACAATTCTTGCGCCTCAACGACTGTCAATTCACGGTCCCATATACCGATATGTGCTAGAGAACCGCCATTGAGATATATCGGGCCGACATTATTGTGACCATCGGTTGGGGGAACAACTTGAGGCGTTCCATATTTTTGACCGGGCAGTGCGGCTGGACCTTGACCGAAATAATATCCACCAGTCGCCCAAGGCGCACCGTGCAAAGCAACGCCTACTGTCACCATGTTGTATGCCCTGACAGCCTTTGTTGGGTCAACCGTTGATGCGGGACCATTCGCTAATGGGATATATGGGTGGTCCGCTACTCCCTCCGCTGTTGGACTACCTATGTCCCCATATACGGGATAGTGTTTACTGCTTGTTGCTGATCGAGAGTTTGGTGCTGACCCATTGTATAAACCATCAACACCAATTTCAACATAAGGGGTCAGGTCAACTCCATCCATAATTATCTTAACCTCATTTGGGGTCCCGTGCGACCTAGTGAATACTATGTGATGCCATTCGTTTTTATTGAATTGTGGTGCATTTCCAAATGCGGCGAAGTATGCGGCTTCATCTATTCGTGCATACAGCACATTGCTTGGACTAACCGAATCGTTCATGAAATGAAGTGCAAAATTAAAACTTTGAATGGTTGATGTTGCTGTATTCCCGCTCATAGAAACACCCCATATGCCTCCATCGCTTCCGATGGCATGGATGATAGGACCTGACATGTAACCATTGCCACCATTATCCCAATCAGCATTGAAAAAGAAGGATATTGAAAACTGTCTTTCAGGAACCAGTGGTCTATTCCCTTCATTGAAATGAGTATAACCTGTATCTCCTTGTAAATGCGGCAATAAGACCTCCGCCTCTCCTGCCGCACCTCTTGTTGGGTTCCAATCATGACATACAACATATGGATAACCGCTTGTTGGCCAAGGACCGGCCCCTGTATGCGGATGGAATTGAATTGGTCTAAACTTAGTGTGTCCCGTTGGAGATGAACCCGCTAATGTAGCACTGCCAGCAGGCGCACTTAGTTTCTGATGCCGACCATATATCTCCTCTCGCAGTATCGTTTCATCGTTTTGAGGGAATGGTTGTGTAGCGGGGTCAAACAGCGTAGTGGTTGCGGCTGGTGTGGTTTGAGGATTTTCCTCGATCATAGATAGGTGAATCAAACAGTCTTGAATTGGAGTTTTTGTGTCGGCACGGATTCTCAATTTGTGATGTTTACCAATGTAACTATCCTCGTTTATGGTGTCATGGTCATTCAATAGAGTAAAGTCAAGAACGGCTGATGCTCTATTTGTTTCATGAAGATTTTGCAGGCCTGAAAAACCAGTTGGTCCTTTTGAATAATGATGGTCATAAGAGTCGCTGTAATCATTTGCTGTTCCATCACTGATGTCCACAGTGACCCCTGTATGGCCACCACCGAAGAACAAGATGCCCTTCGTGTTCACGAGCGGCCACAGGATTTCAACATCTAAACCAACAGCATCAGTTTCAACACCTGCTGAATCCTTTACAAACAGCGCATCATAAAACTTCTCGATTTCATCAAATGGCGTGATATTTTTCAAGAATACACCGTTTGTGCTTCTTAATCCCAAACCACTTAGAGAGTTTATCTCCTCAAAGTGAAACAGTCTGTTGTTTATCCTAGCAATCCCCGGATTGCTCGCACTTATTTCGCTTCCAAGACTCAACATTGCTTCGTAACCACGATAATCAATAGCAATCGATTCTATTGGAGGGGTATCACTTGAATTGAAACCGGCCTTTACCGTTGTTACTCCATACACATTTTGAGCAACCGAGGCCCTTCTAGGGCATACCATTACATTGGCGTAATCACCAGTTACTGGCGTGTTGTATAAACTGTCTTCGACTACTGTTGGTATGATAGTTTTAGCAACTATTCGCTGACCGATACCAATATGCGTTCTGATCGAGTTATCATACTTCTCAATCAATTTTCCATGCGGCGCACCAGTAAATGTTGTTATTGGAACAAATGTATCCCCATCAGGACCTATTGGTAACGGTGCAGGGAATGAGTTTGCTTGATAATGGATGCTGTTGTTAGTCAACAAACCACCTGAACCAATACAAGCCATCGGCAAATAAGGGTATGGGCTTTTGTTGTTTAGCCATACTGCAAAGTTACGAGATGTCGCACCGGGAATAGTGCTGTGAATTACAATAGTTTTGCCCTTTTCACCAGTCCTGCTTTCAACTTCTTTACCTTCAAATGCTCTCACATAGCCCATGTGTGAACCGTTTTCAGGTGCGGCTAGATGTGAGCGGATGTTGTATTGAGGAGGGTCAAAGGCACTGAAACCATTGTCTTGTTTTGAAGCAGGGTGTGCGGCGGCATTTATTCTTCTAATTACTTCATCAAAGCAACTGTTGAAATTATCTTTTGTTGAAGCAATTTCGTTAAAGTTTAATTCCATTGGTTTGACTGGTATGAGGGTGCTACCATCACTAGATTTACCTTTCAGTGACAATGCACTAGACCTGCAATCAACCCCCATTACTAACGGTCTATCAGCAAATGAATACAGCGACTCATCCGAGTCAAAGTCAAACGCCTCCATTGTTACAACATCATGCAACCACCACTTTGCAGTATTGTCTTTATCACGATATATAGCGGCGGCCCCATCAAATACTTTCGATTGATTGAAAAAGCCACTTAATCTCGTAGCAATCTGATCAGCAATTGTTTCTTTAGAATGTGAAGTATGAGTTGAAACGGACAAAACCCACGAATCCGAGGCGTTTCCTGTAAACACAATATAGGAACCTAATGTCAGCGTCATTCCGGCTCTTACATTCACAAGGTCAGCCGCCGCCAAAGAGTCCGCTTCAGTCAAACGAGCATTCTTTTCCATAGACCATAATTCAGTTGATGGGCTAGCGATTGTAAATACATTACCCGCACGACTCGTTATCTTTGCCACATAACCATTTTTGCCCCCTAACAAGCCTTCTCCAATTGTAACATATTGCGCCCCTGTCAGGTCCCTATTCCCATTTTCAGAAAGTGTTTCCCATGCTGTTGCGTTATCGACTGTGATCGTGCCTGCGGCGACATCGACACTTTCAACAACAGCAGTTACATTTGCTCTTTGCGCTTTGAGGAGGGGTCTTCTATGCAATATCCCTTCAGGACCACCAGCACCACCACCGCCGTGCATAAGTGTCCAAAAGCCCGGAACCGCATCAGTGCCACGAATCAATGATACCTTGTATATCGAATCTGTAACTTCAAAGCAACCTGCCAACGGGTTTACTCCCCAATCAATACCAAATCGACTTTCTTGATTTTTCATTTCAGGCCTATTTGCGGCGGTCATAGTGCAATCAATCGTTAGTCCAAAACCTTTCACATTTGGTAAAGGTTGCACACTTTCAGCATTTGGAAAAATGATTTTTTGCATGTCATAAAACATTGACGGGAATAATGGTAATTCGACTAAGGCTCTTGTTGATGCGTAATAGGTTGATGCCTGCTTATCGTTTCTGACAGAAGCATTGCCGCTAGAAACAATACGGTCTTTCCAACCCGGAAAAACACTATGTTCTGTCCTAGATGCCTTTACATCAATACTACCTTGACCGGGGCCACCCAATGATAATGATACGGTTGGAGTCCCTAAGTCGCCAATCTCTTTGATAGGTGTCCCATCTGACAATTTGAAGTCACGAGTTGTTTTTTGATCGGCCAAATCCATCAATAATGAACGGCCTCTAATTGTAATTCCTGCATCTTTAGTGGTGCTTGTTCCGGGTTCTATTTCTTCTATTCTTCCTTTCAAAAGCGTATATTCTAAATGAATTGAATGTGGATTCTTTGGGTTGCTAGGTTCCGTTATGAGGTCATCTAATGCCCCTCCAAGTGTCCTTGATGTTGGGTGAATGAGTATCTGACATTCGTTTGCAGTAATTTCATTATCAATAACATCGAATGCTCTATTGCTTGTGTTTGAGAATACGCTAGAGGCTATTCCTGTTGTATAATCCGTGTCCGAGATTCCCGGTGAGATTCTAACTAAATGATAATCGGCGGATGTTGTTGGGTCGGGAACCACTGTGCTTGGAACGCCTTTTGGCCTCCCAAATCCTCTAAATGATTCTCTATTGTTTACAAGACAGTCTTCAATGTTAATAAACGGTGAAGGAGTTATGTTGCCGGTTGGTGCTGACATCAGCATGTTTGATTTCAAGGGTTTGTTGAGGTTCTTAGTCGGTATTGAAATGATACCGCCCGGAGATGTAACCTTCAATGCTATTGACGAGGGTGCTGAACCACTTATGTCAAATGGTCTTTTCAGTAAGTCGGCCAAGGTCCTGACAACACCATTGTTAGTTTCATATGCTTGACATCCTGAAGGGTGTGTCTTCTTGACTACTAGATGTCCAGCATAATTGTCATCACCAGTAATCCAAGGTTTTGCATAGTCATTTACTATATTAAATGGTCCAGCAATCCCTGTTCCGGCTATGACCTCACCAGTAAGGTCAATGGCATCATAATGGATTTCGATAATAGGTGGAACCCCTAAGCCCAACAAATAGGCCGGAGTTTCAATAATAGCGACTCTAGTCTGATCGTCAGGAGTTAGATGCTGTATGTAAACCTCATTAGTTGGCACATGGTTAGCACGATATTCCCCTCCATCTGTCAATCGGCCTTTTCTGTGGATTCTAAACTGTGCGGTATGATTGATGTCTAACGATTTCAACAAAAACGGGCGGATGTCATCAAGTGCTATGGCAATAATGTCGTCGCATGTCGATGAAGATAGATTTAATCCACCGCTTGTTGTTGAATACTCACCAGTCCCGTATTCACAAATAATTCGATTGTAAGGGTGCGAAGGGACAGCGGGCATTGTTGATGTTTTTGTAAATGCCTGATTCATAACACGAGTAACCTCTCCCTGATACACCATTTCGGTTACTTTCACCATATCGCTTTCATTAACAATAGATGACAATGCCAAATCTTCAACTTCATATGTAAAAGAATCCGATATTCCTTGAACAGTTTTTTTGACAAATTGTTTGTCAGGCTGTGGTAATGCTTTGAGATAAAACTCGCCTTCGACAATTGAATAAGATGTAGCCCCGCCCATCCCAGCCATTGTGGTTGAAGCATCCGGCTCGATCAGGACACCAGTGTCATCTGATACTAATTGCCCACCAGTAGCGGGCGCACTGTTTCCACCTCCTGAACCGGGCGGGGGTGTAGGTTCAGATTCACCGCCGCCACCGCCGCCGCCGCCGCCTCCTCCTTCAGGTTCTTCGGGGTCAGGTTCAACAGGTGGGTCAGGTTCAACTGGGTCAGGTTCTTCAGGCGGCGGGTCAGGGGGAGGTTCTTCGGGTTCTTTAGGTGGGTCAGGTCCTTCGGGGTCAATTGGGTCAAGAGGGTCAATTGGGTCAAGGGGGTCAGTTGGGACAACGGGGTCAAGTGGGTCCTCCGGTATTACAGGAAACTCCCCCTCACCGGGAAACTCCGGTTCTTCAGGTCCGCCGATAGGAGGGAAAACCAATCAAATCACCCCGTATTTGTCAAGGAAGTAGCCGTTGACCTCCGCCATTTCGATGTCGGTCAACGCTTTATCATAAATCAAGTATTCCGCAAATCTAAAATTAGCAAAACAACCCATATTAGATGTAGTGGCCCTCTCAAGTGCGACATCAATAGCGGTGGCATTCCCCATCAGGCTAAAAATGCCATCGTTAAAATCAATAGGAGAAAGGATAGAACCATCTGCAATTTGTGCCGCCAATTTGATTCCCCCGGACCATTCCTCGATCTTATTTGTTACGCCGTTTATGCGAATACAATATAGTTGCGTTTGATTTTGAGTAAGAATACCTGATTTGACATTGGAACCACCGCCGTTTGAGAATGTCCTAGTATTGGCGGCGTTATTATGGTCTAGTGATGTAAGACTGGTGCTTAATTGCGATGTGATAAACCTCAAATTGTTTGTAACTTCATAGGTTGGATTGATCATCAAAAAGATAGTGTATGAATCCGTTGAAGATGTTGTTATTTTGTTCGTGGTGGGTGTGTCTATATTCACTAAACATTTACCGCCTGTCCCAACCCCCGCACTGACTTTGTAACAGGGATAGCCGTTAAACAAAACGCTAGATGATTCCCGTTCCCAAAAACCTGCATTATTGTCGGTATAAAAGTCGATGGCGTTTCCAGTTAAGTCTTTGAAACGCACTTGATTTACCCCAGCGGTGGTTGGATGGCTTGCTGTATGCCAACAAATTAAACTGGTTTTTGGCGGGTCGGGACCTGACACAGCATATGCGACATGGCCCGTTGGAACGCCCGACTCTTTCTTCACAGCGTTAAGATTTGAAGGAATTGTTTTTGGAGAGCGGCTTTGTATTGAAATCCAAAATGCTTCATTATTATTTCCTGAACGGTCTTCAAAGCGTTGACCTTGTGTAAATATAGAGCGGGTGTATGCATCTTTTGGCCTTGTCTTTTGACCCGGATTCACTGTCAAATTAACATTCTTGTTACCATCATCCATAACAAGGTCCCCGTTTCCTAAACAAACCCAAACGGGCGTGTCATCTTCATGATGATAAAGGAAACCTTTGGGTCCCGGTTTGTTTTCTATACCGCCCGCACCAATGATTCCGGTTCCTGTTTCAAAATTGCCAAGTTGACTGGACACAATTAAAAGCCGGTCATTTTGAAAATCTATACCGATAACCCTCACCCTTTCAATAGGATTTACCATCGGGTCTAAGTCTGTATCAATCCCCTTTGCTTGTATGTATTCAACTAGATACTGTTCATTTGCAGGTAACGAGGATGGGTCGGTCCAAGGCCTTCTAGTTACTCCGGTTGCACCTTTATGATACTTTGAGTCGGGGTGTGTTCCTGAATGATTTATGATCAGATTCAATGAGGATTGAGGAACCCCTGAAAAAGCACCCCCTTCTAGCATGTAATCAAGGAATTGCGATTCGCTAACTACTTCAACGGTGGTTCCATGCGAGATAACCATTTGATTTTGATACCATGATTGTTCTTTTATCTCTTCTAATGGTATTCCCGTAAATAAGGATGCTATCTTTTCTAATGCTGAATATGTGTCCTTCACAAGTGATGCATTTTCAGGCATGTCCCTAACATGTAATACCCCTAAACCCAATTCGCTCGTCGTGGAGGCAAAGTTGGCAAAATCATACCCTATGAATACTAGAGGCTCATCGAAAAGACCATCATTTGTATCAGGCCCGTCACGACCCTGTGAAGCGTTACCACTTCTAGCATTATTGAAGAATCGATGATTTTGTATATCTATTTCATCATTGAAATCCCACATTCCAATTGTTTCATCGAGAACCATTAGGGGGTCTAACTTAGGTGATATTATACCACGATTGATACGAACCGCTTCGATCAAACCTCTATACTCACCGCCTTTACCCCCAATGAACAGGTCGGATGACTTTTGGTCCATCAAAATCTCTTCGCCTCCAAAAGACAACTCGGCAACCAACGCTGTATTCAAAAACAACTTCATTTCAGTAGTGGTGAATTGTGCTGTAACCATCATCAGCGGCTGTTTGTTATGGGTATAATCCTGCGGTTTGAAAAGACCGCTGGGATAGGTATGCATATTCGCTGGCATATATGTGTCAATGTTAAAACTGGTTTCAACGGTGTATGAATTGCCCCCTGAAATAACTGTGAAGGAGATAGGCCCTGCGGATGTCCCGCCTGCCTGTGTATGCCCAAAGGGTGTTCCTACCTTCAAGGAAAACTGACCGTCTTTTGACAATACAGTCCCCCCATAATCAGGAATCACATAGGCATCTAGTGTAAAAGACCCCCTCAATGCGTTTAGCGGATTTGTTTCATTAGGGATATGCAATCGGCCTGTCTTTGTAGCGTTGCTATGTTCTGTGGTGGTGTTAAGTGTGTATTGAGGCCTGTTTAATACAACCCCTCTCTCCTTATGCAAACCAGTTGGAACGACTAGGCCATCTGTAAAGCCATTTAATCGAATGGCTTTGCCATAGAAACGATGCACACCCATTCATATCACAATCCGATCAACTGTTCAACTGCGGCTAATGAAATGTCATAATTCCATACAGAATCACCGGCACTGTAAGAAGGGTCAAATGAAGTGACAATTGCGGGTATGGCCACACCTTGTTGTAAAAATGGATTTGGCCTAACCTTCTCATTATTTACAATGTCAACTGGGTCGAATACCCCAGTATTAGATTGTGCTGAAAAATCGGTTCCCGGTCCTGCCGGTATCAAAAACTGTCTAAGGACACGGTGTCCGGTTGGAGATGAAATGATAGATTCGTATGGTATCCTTATCCCGACAATATACTTTTGAACGGCTTTGCTTTCACTTATTCTCAAAAACTGTGCGGTATCTATTGATGCTATTGAATCAGGCATTTCAATCAAACTGCCTGTCAGGACCTGTGGGCTAATTAACGCACCACCCGCACTAGGGTTGGCGATCATATTCATCAAGTCCTGCAACTTATCTCCTCTTGTCATCATGACTGGTTCAACGCCACCAGTAAAACTACTGACCAAGAACGGGTTTTGCCATTGTTGACCCGCACCACTGGTGGTGGAATCTGACTGTGTAATAGTTGTATGATTGCCAACCGACCCAACGACTGTATTGGTCAAAGTCAGCATCTCCCCCGTTGAGAAGTTACCGATAGCACCGTTTTGACTTTCATATGATATTGCACCGCTTTGTCCAGCACTTTGAGTAATGCTCAACTGTGAGGTCAGAAGCACCGGACTAGCATTGACATGTATCATTGCGGATTGTAACTTGTTTTTGATAGTGGTCGCTAATGATTCTGTGTCTGTGGTGGAGGATATATCAACAGTGACAATTGATTTATTTGCTACTGTGTTGGCAACGGTTGAATTGAGCAAACGCACCGTGATGTTTTCATTGAGTCCGGCATTAAGTTGACCGGCGGTTGAGAATACAATTTCCTTGCCCTCTAGTAAGGTTTTGACCGATGACCAAGCAACGCCCAATGAACCATACCAAGATGACCCCAATGACGAACCGCCCGATACAGACAAGTCCATCATCATAGATGAACCGACTCCCGATGAGCCAGTCTGATCGTCAGTAAGAATGCCTGATACCTTGATGATAATGTTGGTCTGATTCAAATCTAATGCGGCACGAGTTGCTATCACAGGAACAGCGTGGACAGCAACCATTCTTTGTAGGCTGAATGCTATCTCCTCCGCTTCTAATTCGATGACACTACCATCTCGTCTAATCAATTGTATCATTGGCATTACATTACACCTCTCCCATACCCGCCGGACCTAGAACGGGTCCTGAATGCTCTTTGCACTTCTTGGCTAACAGCCTGTGCGATTTCACGAGCATTGCCTCCCCCGCTGACCGAGATGTTGATGTTGTTTGTTTGGCCACCGCCGCCGCCCATGCCCTTTACGGTGACTGGAATGCTACTGCCGTCAGGAAGTGGAACAACTGCTTCAGTGCCGTGTAGTGTAGCCATGTATCCTGATTCAGGTCCACGAGCAATACCACCGGAATTAAAGAATCCTCCAACAAAGTCGCCAATGCCTCCAACAACATTGCTCACACCGTCAACAACAAACTCGATTGCATCTATGACTGGCGACAAGAAGTCCAAGATTCCCTCAACCCAATCTTCAACAAAGCCATATAGAGCGTTGAAGGTATCAACAAATATGTCGCCGATACCTGAAATCAACTCTCCTACTTTTCCAAAGTCGCCTGTAAAGATGGCAACGATAATTCGGATAATGGACACTACAATGCGGGCTGTCGCAGTAAAGAGAGTAACTACAACTTGGAATGCTAGTTTGAAACCTAACCATAGTGGCTTTAGGAATGGAACAATCCAACCAACTAAGTAAATCACAATTCCAACAATAATGCCTATTACTTGTATGACAATTGATGCTACTTCAAACAACATTATGCCGACTTCAACAATGAAATCGATAATTCCGCTGGTGATCAAGAAACTGACAAAGCCCATTACCATGCTAGTAATGAAATTAGTCACGCTCTCAAATGTGACTCCGCTGTCTTCAAGTGCTTGGAATATAAAGCCGAAAGCGAACATTATCGCCTCCATTAGGCCGCCTATTGCATCAATTAATGACTGTAAAGCACCCGTATCTGATAGGTGTTGGAAAACCATCACGATTGCTTCTATAACTACTCCAACAACCTCAACCCACATAACTGCAAAGTTAGTCAGGAACATGATTGCACCTGCGGCAAAAACCATCAAGGGTTCTATTATCGGTGTGAAATCCAATGACATGATGATGCCGACTAGACTCATTACATTGCCAGCAATCCCCATAAAACCGTCAATTATCCTAGACAACGCATCTCCAATACCGGGAAGCATTTCGCCAAAGCCACCCATACCACCCCCTAGAAGGCCTATTGCTAACATTAAGGCCAAGCCTATTCCAATTGCCATACTGAATACCATTACAATCTTAGTCATGCCTTTACCTAGCATTCCTACTGTCTTTGTGATCGGGCCAGCCGCCTCCTCCATCTCTTGAAAGCCGGTTGATACATCCTCCATTACTTCAGTTGCCGTCGCCAGTGTTTGCTTTGTTTTAATCCAAAGGTCATAGAACGGGCCAAAGGCCTTGTTATACATCTTAGTGTAAAGAGCGGCGGCTTGAACATTCTTTGTAAAACCGTCAATGGCCATACTCGCTTTTGCGATTTCATTTGTTGCCGCCGCCGCACCATCTGCCATTTCAGTCCCTCATTTGTTGGTTTACCCGCTCAAAGTAGTCCTCGTCACTGGTAGTGCGTAGTGGTCGCCCTCCTTTATGATGACCCCCATTTCCGGTATAACGCCCCATATTTTTACTCATTTTTTCCATCTCGGTCTTTGTAACTTGTTGTGAAACCCTCATGAATATGAAATCTAGCATAACCGAATCGTGCGATTGATCATCCCACATATGGGGCGGACACTTGAAATGTGAACCGAGAGCGAATGTAATTGTTTTGTGTGCTAGTAATGCCTGTTGTGAAGGCGTAAAGGGATTCTTCTCCCCATCAGACTGGACATAATCCATCAAATCGGAGAAGTTTATACCAAAGGGTTTGCGTCACCGCCGGATGCAAACTGTTGCATAATATCAGTCAGTGATGGCAATACATCTTTGATTGCGTCACCGACTTCAGGCTTTAGATTTAGAAGGTCCTCTTTGCTCAATGATGGCTCGGTCTTTTCAATACAGCGTGTTAGCACATATCGCCAGTAACCACCTAAATCAATGGAGGGAGATGCCTCGCCATCGACAATCTTGAAATCCACGAATTGGGACATTGCTTCTTGTTGCTCAATCCAAGATAGTGGCTTGACATATACAATAAGCATACCGTCAGGGGTATTGACCTCGTGACGATTAGCACTTCGACTTAGAACGAAACGGCTAGCATTATTCTGATCCGGTTGCATTTTCATCCACCTCAACAACAGTTTCCTCGACTACTTCTTCGGTCACTTCTTCTGTTGCACTTCCTTCTGCTTCAGCACTTTCAAGCCTATCAATCAAATCCTGCTTGTTGCCATATACCGGCAATCCTAGTTGTTTGAGTTTCAATCTTAGGTCTGTGACGGTTAGGTCCCACAGGCCACCAGTTGGATTTTCACTGACTTCGGCTACCTCAAGCAATGATGAGCCGGTGGTGTTTGTGAAATCAGGAAGCGATACATGGACCTTAACTTCATCAGCACCAAGGCCGGGTCCTGCATTCACTGATGTTCCTGTAATAGTCCAATCGAGGTGTTCTCTAACACCATTTACTGTCACGAATCCTGATAGTCGCATAGACATCCCACAACGGTATAACGCTTAATCATTACGCTCATAGAGTATAATATGGATTTGTTTCCTCAACCTTCAAATGTCTAACAACACATTCTATTTCAGCGGTGACTGGCCCTTTGTCATCAGGCATTGGGTGGTTTGCTTTCATAATCGTGTAATCTTCAAGCGTGATCACCGTGCTTTGTCTTGTTGCCGCTGAACCTGTCTTATTCAAACGGAATACAATGTCGTTTGTGTTGAGATGGTGCTTTCTAGTCCTCATTTCAGTCCAGTAGCGGTCATCCTCAACAATTGCCGAGAAGTTGAATGTGTATTCTCTTTGCGCTTCAGTAATATCCATTGGTTGCATGGTTCCGCCATGTTGCACTTGGTCAGCGTCAAGAGTCTGTCCCTCAAAGCCACGAACATACCAGCGGGTGGTGTTGGAGTTGGCAATGCTAAACTCAAACTGTGTTCCACGAAGGACTGGTGCGCCGAATGCTTCAACGCTTAGGTTTTGGAATAGGTATGGCTTTTCACCGTCAACAGCAATTCCTGATACGAGTCTATTGACAAAGGAGTTGGCTGTGTTCTCAAACATACGGTGCGGGACAAACTTATCGCTGGTATCTGTGTAATGCCGTGTAGCCTCATACTCAAGAGTCAGTTTGCACTCTCCCTCACTGTCAGCCGCTAGTTTAGCGGACTGGACTTTACAGCCATTGAATAGGCGAAGGAATTGCTCTCGACCCGGTGAAGCATCGGTTTGTCTAAAGGATTGCTCGATCATGAATGTTGGAACATTGGTGTGTCCGAATAGTGTGTGAGTTACACCGTGAGCCAAAGCACCACCAGTGCCAATCATTGGGGTTCCTCTTCGACCATCTTTAGTGGTCAACCCACCAGCGGTTGAATAGACATAGCCCATTCTTTCAATACCGCATGACCCAGCAGTGTGGTCTAACAAGAACGGTTCTTCAACATACAACTCGGTGTTGCCGCTGTGTATGCCGATAATCCTGCGGATTTCATTCTTGAAGACCGTTGGCAATGTATCATCAGCACCCGGAATAGAATGGGTGTCTTTGTCATATACCTGAATGTAATCGCCAACCGCATACTTTGCGCCAATGGCGGAAGTGACTTTGATATAGACATCTCCTGAAGCAATGCTTGCTGTTGGTCCAGCCAATAGTTGACAAGGAACATCAGCAACAGCAAGTCGTGCTGTAATACTATCGATGTCAGTTACTGTCTTGTGTGCTGGTGCATCAACAAGGACTGAAGCGGATGCCGCAAATGTAGCGGAACCAGCACCGCTAGTGACAGTGATTGTCACTGCTGGATAGGAGGTATATCCGCTACCCGCTTCAGTGATTA
>MDTG01365857.1_pt1 | contig 28571 bp, 16 predicted proteins | sample 811421 | NCBI WGS metagenome assembly MDTG01 (sample SAMN05326645, study PRJNA326480) | marine metagenome | isolation source: seawater | place: Pacific Ocean: South East | collected 2011
AATCGCGCGGGCGCTCTCGGCGGGCCTGGAGGGAGTCGCTCGCGGGAGCGGCGGGGACGTGGGGCGACTCCTTGGCGGCGCTGCTCGAGCTCGCTCCCCTGCCCGAGGAGCTGGTCCGCTGCGCGGTGCCCCTCGCGCTGACGGCTCCGGCTGAACAGCACGCCGCCGCGCTGAGGGACCTGAGCAAGCTGCCCGTGGCGCTCGAGGCCGACCCTCGCGGCTGGGTCCTGCGGCAGCTCGAGCAGCTCGGCCCCTTGGCGCGTCGGCTGCCAGGCGCCTGGCGCGGCCTGCTCGTCCCGACCCTCCTCTCCCAGCGCGGCGGCGCGAGCGCGACCCTGGGGGTGCTGGAGCGCCTGGCCAAGCACGTCACGGGGCCTCGCTCGCTCGAGCTCCTGCGGCGGGTGGTGACCCAGCGCGGCGCCGGCGCGGTGGACGTGCTGCGGGGGCTCTTCGCGCGGGGCTGCTCCGAAGGGCAGATCGGCTCGCTCGAGGAGGAGGCCGAGCTGCTGGACGAGTTCCTCGAGCGCTTCCCCTTCGCTGCGCCGGAGGCCTACGCCGCCTATCGCGCCGCGTCCCGCGCGGAGGGGGAGGGCGGGCCGGACGTCGAGGCGCTCCTGGCAGAGCTGCGCGAGCTCGGCGAGGCGGTCGTGGCCGGCGAGGTCAGCGAGGCTCAGGCGGAGCACGCGCTCTTCCCCGCGGTGCTCTACCACGTGTTCCCGCCCGCGCTCTCGGTGGGACGCGAGCGCTACGCCTGGCTCTATCGCGCGCGGGCCGATCACCCCGAGCACCTCGCGGCTTGGGTCGAGCGACACGGGCCGCCGCCGAGCGAGCCGCTGCGACTGGGGCGAGGCGGGTATCGGCTCCGCGAGGGCGCCGTGCTGGACGCGGCTCCCTGGGCGCTCCTGGCCAAGACCGTCGCCCGCGTGCACGAGGAGCCGGGGCCAGGGCCGGCGCCGCATGTGCTCGGTCACGCGCTCCTCGACGCCTGGGGGGCGGGGAAGCTGGGGCAGGAGGAGACCCGCGGGGAGCTGCTCGAGCTGCTCTACCGCGCCCACCAGGAGGGCGGGGCCGAGCTGCCGAGCTTCGCCCTCGAGCCGCGGGTGCTGCTGGCCTACCGCGAGTTCCTCGCCGACAGCTGCAAGGAGCTGGTGCAGGAGGGGCTGCGAGCCGCCCGTCAGGAGGAGCCCGAGCGCTACCAGCGAGTGGTGGCCCACAGGCTCGCGCCCCGGCGTCGGGTCGGGCGGGGGCTCCTGCGCGCGGTCCGCGCGACGGTGGCGGCCCACGCGGCGGGTGAGCTCGAGCGCGAGCGGGCGCTGGAGCGGCTGGCGCGTCAGCTCGCCGGGTTCTGCTGCGACGAGGGCGCGCGGGCGGCGCTCCTCACGACCCCGCCGGCTGACCTGCTGGCGGCGCTGCGCGCGCTCGAGCCGGCCGAGGTCGAAGTTCGCCTGGGGGAGGAGCACGCCCGCCTGCTCGCCGACCTCTGCGGTCAGGACCTGGCGGCGATGCAGCGCGAGCTCTTCGGCGCGGAGGGGGAGGAGGGCAAGCTCGAGCACGCCGAGGACGTCGAGGGCGAGCGGACCGAGGTCCGGGTCGAGGTCACCAAGCGGCGCGCCCACGTCCCGATCGGCTTCTGCGAGGGCGTGTGCACCGCGAGCGACGCTCAGCTCTGGGACGACCCGCGCTTCCTGCAAGCGATCCTGTGGGGACCCGAGGGGATCGCGCTGGGCGGAGTCCACCTCCTGATCGAGGGCGAGGGCTTGATCCTGCCTGGGATCAACCCCTCGCTGCGCCTGCTCCAGGAGGTCGGCGACGAGGCCGTGCTCGAGGCCTTGCTCGGCTGGGCGGCCCGGCTGGCGCGGGCGTGGGGACTGAGAGAAGTGTGCGTCCCAACCCACCCCGGGATCGCGAGCAACCGGGCCCGGCTGCGAGAGCTCCTGCGCGCCTCCAGCGCGCCCCTGCGAGCGACGGGCGGGGTGGCCTTCAGTCACTCGCCCTACCGCTACACCGTCGACGAGGTGCGGGTCGTGTGGTCGGCGGCCACGGATGTCGGTGGCGTCGATTAGGTTCTTGTTCGCGTCGGGGCGGGGCCGTGGACGGGACGACCACGAGACTTGGGGGCGGCTGCTCGTCTGCTCCGATTTACCTGCTGAACCTGCCCCCACAGGGAGGGGGAAGGTTGTGATGCCCCCTACGGAGGAAGCATGCCCACTCGCTCGCTGACGGCGGCCCTGGCCCGTCGCCCCCTGGCTGCCGGATCCCTCGTCTTGCTCTGCGCCAGCTGGGTGCTGGTGTTCGCGGGGGAGGAGCCCAAGGACGTGGTCGCCCACCCGCCCGCCTGGGACGAGGCCGCGGCGGCCGCCTTCGCTCAGGCGGGGGTGCCCGTCCCACGCACGGTCGGGGTCGCAGAGACCCAGGCTCCCCTGGATCGGGCCTGGATTCGGCGGGCCTTCGGCTACGCCAAGCCGCTCAGCGCGTCCCAGGTCGCCGCGATCGAGCGCAGCTCCGGCGAGCTGCGTGAGCGACAGCGCGCGGGCTTCTCGAGCCGCGGCGCCCAGGGCGGGGCCGAGCCCCCCACCGGCGGGCGCCGCGACGAGCGGCGCCGCGAGATGGCAGGCAGCCCTCCGAGGCCGGAGCCCGCGCCGCAGTCGGCGGAGGAGAGGGACCTCGACGACTCCGCCGCCGAGGGCGAGGCGGAGGAGCGCCCCAGCGCGAGCCCCGCCCCGGCCAAGAAGACCAAGGACGGGAAGGGCAGCGCCGACGCGCCCCAGCCGCTGCTCAGCGACATCAAGGCCGCGCCGCGGGTCGGCAAGGTGCTCTTCCGCAACGCGCAGGGCAAGTTCGAGTCGCTGATCCCGCGGGCGCTGCGGGTCGTGACCTTCCTCGACGGGCCGCGGGCCCGGACGGCGGTCGACCTGGTGTTCCAGAATCCGCACCCGCGCCGGCTGCAGGGGACCTTCTTCTACCCCCTGCCCGACGGCGCCTCGCCGGCCGCCTTCGGCATGTTCCCCGGCAGCGCGCGGGTCAGCGATCCCAAGCTCTTGGCGCAGGCGACCCTCCTCCCGCCGCTCCCCAAGAGCGTGGACCCCCTCCGAATCGAGACCTTCGCTCCCCAGGCCCTCGCGAGCTCGCAGGCGCGCGAGCTCGTCCCGGACTGGCAGCCGATGCAGCGGGCGCGGGTCGTCGAGCAGAAGCGAGCCCGGCAGGTCTACGAGGAGATCGTGCGCCAGCAGATCGACCCGGCGCTCCTCGAGTGGAGCGGCGCCAACACCTTCAAGGCGCGCGTGTTCCCGATCGAGCCCCAGGGGCTCAAGCGAATGGTCCTCGTCTACGAGCACACCCTGCCGCGCGACGGCGACCACCTGCGCTACCTCTTCCCCTTCCCAGGGCTCGAGTCCCTGGCCCAGGTCGAGGCGCAGGTCCACCTGCGTGACGCCGCGCGGCTGCGGGTCGATCTGCCCCCGGCCGAGGACGTGCTGCGGACCCCCACGGGCAAGCCGGTCCAGGTCGAGGGCTGGACCCGGCTGACCTTCCAGGCGCCGGCGGGCTACGCGGGGGCGCTGGACCTGGTGTTGAAGGCGCCGGCGGGCGCGGAGGTCGTGCGGGGCGACGCGGCGGGGCTCTCCGGCCAGGCGGTCTACGCCCGCGTCCGCCCCGCGGTCCCCGACCGGCCCAGCGCCACGCCGACCAAGCGGGCGCTCTTCCTGGTGGACACCTCGCTCTCGGAGGAGGGCGTGCGGCGGACCCTCTCGGGGCAGCTCTTGCTCGAGGTCCTCGAGCGGGACCCCACGATCGAGGAATACGCCGTGCTGCTCTTCGACGTCCGCCCTCGCTGGTTGCACCAGCGCGGCTACCTGCAGAACAGCGGAGAGAGTCGGGCGCGGACGCGCGACGAGCTGAGCAAGGTCTACCTCGAGGGCGCGACCCACTTCGCGGGCGCCCTGGACGAGGTCGAGCGTCAGTCGTCCTGGCTGGACGAGGGCAGCGCCGCGACGCGCTTCCTCCTCTCGGACGGCCAGATCACCTGGGGGCTCGACCGCTCCGACGAGCTGCTGCGTCAGCACCCCAAGGCGCTGGCGGGCCCCTGGTTCAGCTATCGCTTCGGCGACGTGCCGGTCAACCGCGAGCTCTACGCCGCGCTCAGCCGCGAGAGCGGCGGACGGACCGTGAACGTGCTGGCGGCCAACCAGGTCGAGCGCGCCGCGCTCGCCCACCGCAAGGCCTCGGTCGAGCTGAAGGGCGTCGCGATCCGCGGCGCGGTCGCCAAGGACCTCGTGGTCGCTGGAGCGCCCCGCCAGCTCTTCCCCGGTCAAGAGCTCGAGCTCGGCGCGCGCCTCCTCGGCGAGGCGGCGCAGGCCGAGCTCGTGCTGCGCCTCTCGATCGACGGCGAGGACGTGGAGCAGGTGCTTCCGCTCGCGGGCCGGGGCAGCTCGCCCCTGGCGGGACGGGCCTGGGCCGAGCTCTGGACGCGCAGCCTGCTGGGGCTCGACGACGAGCGCCTGGACGCGATGGTCGTCTCGCTCTCGCAGGCCTTCGGGCTGGCGAACCAGGCGGCCAGCCTCTTGATCCTCGAGTCCGAGTCCGAGTGGAAGCGCTACGACCTCGAGCAGGAGCAGGTCGACCTGAGCGACCTGAGGCGCAAGCGCGCCATCGAGGAGGACCAGCGCCGGGACCGGCTGCAGGGGATCGCGCTGGACGAGGTCGCCCCCGAGGGGCGAGCCCTGGTCCGGCTGCTCGCGGAGCGGGCCAAGGCGCTGGCGGCCTTCCAGCCGGCGCTGCCCTCGCTGGATCGGCCCCTGGCCGGGGGGCAGGAGCGGATCGGCGCTGAGGTCGCCTATCGGGAGGCGCGCGCGAAGGACGCCCTCGACGTGGCCGCCTACGACCAGATCGCGCGGGCGCGCGCCCTGGCCGGGGACACCCTCGGGGCGGTGCGGGCCCTCTCGAGCCTGGTCGAGAAGCGACCGCGGGACGCCGAGGCCAACCGGCTGGTCGGCTACGCCTGCCTGGCGCTCGGCCAATACGGCCCCGCGGCCGAGCTCTTCGAGCGGGTGCGGCTGAACCGGCCCTTCGAGCCCCAGAGCTACCTCGAGGAGGCGCTGGCGCTCGAGGCGCTGGGGCGCTTCGCCGAGGCGGCGCGCAACTACGAGATCGTGCTGGCGCGCGACTTCCCCCGTCACGCGAGCGAGGTCAAGACCGTGGCGGGCTACCACTACGCCCGCATGCTGCGAGGGCTCGCGCGCGAGGCGCCCCTGGGCGAGGCCAAGGGCGCCGTGGGAGCGCGCGCGGGGGCGCTCGCCAAGAGCCTCGAGGGCGGCGAGGCCCGCACGGGGCTCCAGCTGAGCATTCACTGGAACACCGACTCGACCGACATCGACCTGTGGGTCGTCGAGCCCGAGGGCGAGCGCTGCTTCTACAGCCACAAGACGACCAAGGCCGGCGGCAAGCTGTTCTGGGACACCACCACGGGCTACGGGCCCGAGCTCTACCGGCGGGCGGCGACTCCGACGGGCAAGCCCTTCGACGTGCTGATCCACTACTACGGCAACAACTCGGCCCGCTGGACGGTGCCGACCGCGGTGCTCTACGTGCGGGACCTCGACGTGTTCGGTCCTGAGGACGCCTACACCCGGCGCTTCAGCATGCGGCTCCTGCCCAAGTCCAAGGCGGTGCTGCGCCTGGGCAAGGAGACCCGCTAGAGCCTCGCCTGGCTGAGGGCGATTGGGGTGGGCTACTGGACTGAGGGCTAGTCGGAGCTGCTGAGCGCGGGGAGATACCAGGCGGCGTAGCTGCGATCGGCGTAGGCCACGTAGAGCTGGGAGCCGTCTGCGCTGACGGAGACATGACGCGGCGAGCTGTGCTGGTGCAAGCGCGCGATCTCTTCGTAGTCACCAGGTCCCTTGGCTTTCCAGAGCGCGAGCTCGGCGTCTCCCCGATCGGTGGGTTGGGCGGCCGAGATGAGCACGTCGCCCGAGGGGGTGAGCGCCAGCGAGCGAAGCTGACCCTCGTGCGCGGTCCTGAGGACGACCGAGCTCCCCTTGCGCCCGAGGGGGAGCAGCTGCTTCCACTCGTTGCCCTGCAAGGCGAGGACGAGGATGTCCCCGTTGAGGGTGCCCACGAGCGCGTGATCACCGCTTGGGGTCACCACCACGTCCTCGCACTCGAAGGGCGTGATCAACTCGAAGCTCCACGCTCCCCCCTCTCGCCGCCCAAAGACGGCGCCCGGGAGCTCGTCTCCCTTGTGACCTCCCGCCACGATCAGCTGACCCGTGGGGGTGGTGGCGATGGCGCGCCCTTGATGGGGGTCCTCGGAGAGCTGAGTGGTGGTCAGGGTGGAGCGGTCGACTCTCCACACGCCGCCCGGGACCTTGCTCGCTCCGGGCTGTCCGCAGAGGGCGTAGATCGCGTCGGAGTCCCGGCCGAGGGCGAGCACCGGGTTGGAGAAGGTGGCGCCGGGTCCCTGCACTTCGAGTCGCACCGGAGCGGCCTTGGGGGCGGCGAGGTCGAGCGCGTGGAGCTGGCTCAGCACGGTGGCGAACAACACGCGCTCGCCGTCTCGCGCGACCGCGGAGACGAGCTCGCTGGAGATGTCGTCGCGGAGGGTCCTCCCGGAGCCGCGGTGGAGGAGCCGCAGCCCAGACTGACCGCGTTTTGCTTCGCCGCTCCAGAGCAGGACGCGCTCGTCGTCGAGCTCGAGCATTCCACGCCGGTAGATCAGGTCATCCGCAAGCCCCTCGGCGCGCTCGAAGGGCTGCACGCGCCAGAGCGGGTGCTGACGCAGGTGGGCGAGGAGCTCGGCGCGCAGCTCGGGGGAGGCGCGATCGAGCAGCTGGCGGGCTCGCTGCGCGAGCGCTTGGGGTTCCTCCTTCTGCTGCGCGCGCTCCCAGACGAGGGCTGGGTCTCCCCGCGGCGTCTCGGCGGGGGAGGGGGCCTGGCTGGGGCGGGCGCTCGGCGTGGGCGTGGGGGGGGGGGCGGGACTCGCCGAGCGTCGCGCGAGCCAGCCGCCGAGGACGAGCGCGCCCAAGACGAGCGAGGCGAGGGCGAGTTTGGCGAGGGGCGAGCCGCCGCGGACCGGGGGCGGGCGTCGCAGCGCCTGGGCGAACTCGGCGGCGTCGGCGTAGCGCTCGCTCGGCTCACGGGCCATGGAGCGCTTGAGGACCGCGAGCAGCGCCGGAGGCACGTTCTCGAGCCGCGACCAGTTCGGCTCCTTGTTGAGCACCGAGTAGAGGACGTTGGCCAGGCTGCCCGGGCCGTGGGGAGCCTCGCTGCAGAGGAGGAAGTAGAGGATTCCGCCCAGGCCGTAGACGTCGGTCGGCGGGCCGACCTTGCCCGAGCCGTCGGCCTGCTCGGGCGACATGTAGCCGGGCGTGCCGAGGACCGCGCCGGTCTGGGTCATGGTCTCGGCGTCGAGGTCGCGGGCGAGGCCGAAGTCGAGCAGGACCGGGGTCCCGTCGGGGCGCAGGATCACGTTGTCGGGCTTGAGGTCGCGGTGCACGATCCCCGCCTGGTGCAGCGCGCCGACGGCGTCTGCGACCTGGGCGACGAGGGCCGCGGCCTCCTCGGGGGCGAACTCGCGCTCGCGGCGGACCTCCTTGAAGTCCTGGCCCTCGACGAGGTCGGTGACGAGGAAGATCGCGGGCTGGATCGCGCAGTCGTAGATCTTGAGCACGTTGGGGTGCTCGATCCGCGCCATGAGCTGGGCCTCGCGCTGGAAGCGGAGCAGGCTCTCTTGGCCGCCCAGCCCCTGCATCTGCTTCAAGGCCAGACGGCGATTGGGGAGGCTGGGGTGGCGGGCCTCGTAGACGACGCCCATCCCGCCGCGGCCGAGCTCGCCCACGATCTGATAGGGGCCAATGAAGCCGGGGATTCGGCCCGACTCGGAGCCGAGGCTCATGGGAGCAGCCGGAAGTGGAGCCGAGGCGCGCGGCGCTCGATGCCGGCCTCGACGACCGCGGCGGCGCGCAGGAGGAGGCCCTCCTCCCAGGGGCGGCCCATGAGGTGCAGGCCGAGGGGCAGCCCATTGGCGTAGCCGGCGGGCACGCTCAAAGCAGGGTAGCCGTTGAGGTTGGCCGGGAACACGAAGCGCATCAGCGAGACCGTGGTTTGGAGTTCGGTGATCCCCGTCTCGAGGGCGGCTCCAGCCGGAATGGCGGGCGCAGGACCGGCCGCGTTGGGGGTCGCGATCAGGTCGACCTCCTCGAAGGCGCGCGCCGAGTCGCGGCAGAAGCGGGTGCGGACGCGCTGGGCGTCGACGTAGTCGCGCTGGGTGAGGAGGCGAGCCAGGGCCAGGGTCACCCGCACGTCGAGGCCGTGGTCGCTGGGCTTGGCGCCGGCGGCCTCCATGCTGACGGCCATCTCGCTGGCGATCGTGACGGCGTGGGCGACGCGGGCCAGCTCGAGCCCGGGCAGGCTCACCTCGTGGCGGGTCGCGCCAGCGGCCTCGAGGAGCCGCAGCCCTGCCTCGGCCGCGGCCACGGCGCTGGCTTCGGCGTCCTCGAACCATGGGCGGTAGACGCCGACGCGGACGCCGCTCAGGTCCGCGCGCGTCAGGTCCTCGAGCTCGAGGGGAGGCTGGTCCTGGGACCAGGGGTCCGCCGGGTCTGGGCCGGCCATGAGGGCGTAGCCGAGGGCGACGTCGCGCACGGTCGCGCCGATGGGCCCGACGTGGCCGACGCTCCAGCAGAGGGGGAAGGCCCCATGTTCGCTGATCCGTCCGTAGGTGGCCTTGAGCCCGACCACCCCGCAGAGCCCAGCGGGAGTGCGGATCGAGCCGCCGCCGTCGGCGCCCACGGCGAGGGGGCCGAGGCCGGCCGAGACCGCCGCGCCCGAGCCGCTCGACGAGCCCCCGGTGTGGTGGGCCAGGTCGTAGGGGTTGCGGGCTGTGCCGAAGTGCGGGTTCAGCCCGGTGTTGCCGATCCCGATCTCGTGCATGCCCGCCTTGCCGAAGAGCAGGGCGCCGGCGGCGCGCAGGCGAGCCACCACGCAGGCGTCGTGGTCGGCCCGGGCCGAGAGGAAGGCCGTGCCGACGTGGGTGGGGTAGGGGACCTGGTCGAGCTCGTCCTTGACCGCGACGGGGACCCCGTCGAGGGGGCCGAGGGGCTCGCCGCGGGCGTAGCGCTCGGCGCTGGCGGCGGCCTGAGCGCGCAGGTCCGCGGGGTCTTGCGCCACGATCGCGCGCAGGGGCGGCTCGTGGCGCTCGCTCTCGCCGAGGGCGGAGAGCAGCCGCTCGGCGACCTCGAGGGGGGTCGTGCTTCCGCTGGCGTAGGCCGCGCAGAAGTCGAGCGCGCGCTCGTGCGCGAAGCCAGGCGGCGGCAGGTCGGGCAGGGCGGCCGCGCGGGCCAAAGGGGAGGCTTGGGGCGCCGGCCGCGGAGGGCCGGGCTGGCGGGGGGGGCGAAAGGTCGGCGGCTCCTCGGGGCGGGCGGCGCGCAGGCGGAGGATCCCGGCGTCCTTCAGCAGGCGCCGGGCGAGGAGGCGCTGGGTGGGTTGGTGCTCGACGGCCGCCACGAAGGCCCTCAGCGCCGCCCCGCTCAGGCGCGGCGTGTTGACCGCGCGGAGGTCGTAGCTCACTCGGACCTCCCGCGGAAAGGGGTCCCCAGCAGCCCCACGCCGCGCCGACGCGCCACGAGGCGGTCGACCAGCAAGAAGAGCGCGACCCCCAGGGCGACGGGCCAGCCCTGATCGATGTGCGGGCGCAGCCGGGGCAGCCACTCGGAGATCGCCTCGACCTCTCCCAGCAGGTCGCGGCCGCGGGCTCGCGCCGCCACGTCGGCGCAGGCGGTCCCGGCGAGGGCCAGGGAGAGGAAGGCGAGCAGGTCCAGCAGGCGGCTCGGGCGGGAGCCCCCCTCCTCGTCGCTGAGGGGGGCGAGCCCGAAGAGCGGCGTCAGCTCGGCGGTCCCGGTCAGGGGCGCCTCGGGGAGCCCTTCGAAGAGGGCGAGGGCCGCCATGGCGTCCTGGGGCCGCTCGTCGGCGGACTTGGCCATCAGGGTCTTGATCGGCTTGGTCAGCAGCTTGAGGTTCGGGTCGAGGGCGGCGGGGTCGGGGATCTCGCTGTCGCGGTGCTGCTTGAGGACCGAGAGGCTGCTGCGCCCTTGGTAGGGCGGCTTGCCAGCGACCATGTGATAGAGCATCGCGCCGACCGCGTAGAGGTCTGCGCGCAGGTCGGCCCCCTTGCCGCTGAACTGCTCGGGGGACATGTAGTCCGCCGTGCCGAGGATCGTGCCGGTGGCGGTGATCTTCCGGTGGTCCTTGTGACGGGCCATGCTGAAGTCCGCCAGCTTGGGGCGGCGGCGACGGTCGAGCAGGACGTTGTCCGGCTTGACGTCGCGGTGCACGACCCCCTGCGCGTGGACCGCCGCCAGGCCCCGCAGGACGCGGCGAGCGACGCCCACGGCCTGGGGCAGATCGAGCCGGCCCTGCTTATCGAGGACGTCCTGCAGGCTGCCCCCGCCCATGTATTCGAGGGCCAGGTAGACGAAGTCCGGACTCTCCCCGGCGGCGAAGCAGCGCACGACGTAGGGGTCGTCGATCGTCATCAAGATCTGCGCTTCGCGCCGGAATCGCTCGAGCGAGTCGGTCGAGAGCTTGTTGGGGTGGGCGACCTTGATCGCGGCGAACCGGCGCCCCTTCTGGGCGCGGTACACGGCTCCCATCGCCCCCTCGCCGAGGACGCCGGTGATCTTCCACTCGTCGACGATCGTACCCACGAGGGGGTCGGTCATGGTCCGATCGTAGCCGACCGAGGGCTGACCTGGAGGGCAGCCTCATCGCGTTGAAACGTCCGAGGAGCGTGATACCATTCGCGCCCTAAATGCCTGTAGGCCGTTCTTTTACGGGCTTCCAGGACCCCCCCGCCCTCTCGGAGGCGACACCGTGGCCAGCAATCAGAACGTCACCATGAACCCAACCGCGGGCCTGCAGAGCAGCTACGGAAGGGTGTTCGACGGCTTCGAGCAGGAGCGCCGCGGCCTCTTCGACGGGCTCTCGGTGCCCCACAGCATCAAGGCCACGGTGATCGCCGCGGTCGGCCTGCTGGTCTACTACCTGGGAGTGCGCGGGATCGAAGAGGGCTTCGGCGTCCCCGGCACGACCGACTGCCGCCTGATCGCGGGCATGCTCGGCAACCTGACCGCGCGCGCCGGGGCCTTCGGCGGCTGGCTGGCGCGCCAGGGCGGCTGGGCCAACGAGATCACCGCCTACTCGGTCGGAGTGTGGGGCGCGTTCTGGGTCTTCAGCGCCGCGGTGTGGGCCCTCTTCGCGGGCGCGATCTGCCGGATCGCCGCGATCAAGCTCGCGCGCGAAGAGGTGATCGAGATGGGCGAGGCGCTCCGCTTCGGGGCGGCCAAGTTCCTGCCCAACTTCCTCTCGATCGTGTTCGTGCTCGGCTTCGCCGGCTTCTTCCTCCTCTTCTGCAACGCGACCCTCGCCGGCTGGATCGGTCGGATCCCCTACGTGGGTGACCTCTTCCTGGGGCTCTTCTTCCCGCTCGTGATGCTCTCGACCTTGCTCGCGGTGTTCGTCTCGGCCCTTGGCCTGCTCGGGTTCAACCTCGCCGCGGCGGCGATCGCGACCGAGGCCAGCGACACCTTCGACGGCGTCAGCCGGGCCTGGAACTACGTCCTGGCCCGCCCCTGGCAGGTGATCCTGACCCTGCTCGCGATCTGCACCTACCTCAGCCTGGTGCTCTTCTTCGGGCAGGCCTTCCTGCGCTTCAGCGTCAAGTCGCTGACCGTGGGCGGCTGGGGTCTGGGTGACAAGCCGCGCGTGATCGAGGTCGACGACGAGCAGCGCAAGGAGCTCGACCTGCCGGCCTCGATCCAGTACGTGATGGTCCCCGGCAAGGGCGACTACCTCTACGGGCGCCTGATCGGCAAGAGCTACCGCCCGCTCGAGCTCCCGGGCGGCAAGAAGTCGATCGAGTTCAAGCAGGGCCTCGAGTACGCCCTCGAGCGCTACAAGGAGCACACCGGCAGCTATCCGCCCAGCCTCAGCGCGCTGGTGGTTCGCCCCGCGGGCGCTGAGCTGCAGGAGTGGCACGGTCCCTACCTGGACGTGTCCGAGCTCCCGGTCGACCGCTGGGGCCAGGCCTTCGTCTACGAGCGAACCCCCAACGGCGCCCGCCCCTTCAAGATCACCTCGCCCGGCTACGACAAGCAGCTCGGCACCAACGACGACCCCGGCCTGGCCGAGCTCGAGCGCGAGCTCGGGCCCAAGGGCCCGCCGCTCAACGTGGCGCCCGTGCTCGAGCCGACCCTGGCCTTCGAGGTCGGGCTGATGCGGATGTGGATTGGGATCGCCCGCCTGCTCCTCTTCGGCTACGTGGTCGCCTACTTCCTCTCGGCTCAGACGATGGTCTATTTCCTCCTCCGCAAGGACGTCGAGGGCGACGACTACACCGAGGTCACCCTCGAGGACGAGCTCGACGACTTCGAGGAGGACATGAGCATCGTGGGCGGCCCGGTGGACAAGAAGCCCGCGGGCGCCGCCAAGAAGCCGCTGCCCACGGCCACCAAGGCCGAGGAGCCCAAGGCTGAGGAGAAGGCGCCCAAGGCTGAGGAGAAGGCCGAGGCGCCCGAGGCTGAGGAGAAGGCCGAGGAGACGGCTGACGACTCCGACGCCGAGGAGACGTCCGACGACTCCGAGGGCGACGAGAAGAGCGAGGAAGAGCAGAAGGACTAGGAGCCCTGCGCGTTCACCCTATGCTGGTGGATCCCGTGCTGGACTCCTCCGACCGTCCTGGCGACCCCAGCCGCTTCTATCGGCTGAACGAAGAGGTCGCGCTCGAGCTCGCTCGCCTCTCGCGCGAGGGGCACCTCGCCCGGCTTCAGGAGCTCCTGGCCGCCGGCGGCCTGGAGCTCTGGGTCAGCTCGACCGTACGGCGAGAGGGCCTCGAAGAGCTGGTCGGGGTCTTGCGTCCCCAGAGCGTGAACGCCTCCCCGAGCCCTCGCGCGACTGGCCTTCCGCCCGCCCAGGCCCCCGGCGAGCCGGGCTGCGGCTGCGACGCGGCGGGCGAGAGCGCCCCGCCCCCTGCGAGCGAGGGCGGCTGGGATCACGAGAGCGTGCTCGCGACTCGCTCCCGCTTCGAGGTGCTCTACCCCGACGGCGAGGCCCGCGAGGTCTACATGCCCGATCACATTTGCCCCCTCTGCCTGAACGAGGAGGGCAACGTCCTGGAGAGCTGCGCGCGTGTTTGCGCGTCCTGCGGCTTTCGCTGGTGAGGAGTCTCCCATGAGCCGTTCGCCTTCCCTTTTGCTCCCCCTCGCCGCCGTCCTCCTGGCCGCTGGCGTCGCGCGGGCCGACACCGAGGCCAAGCTGACGGGCTTCGACGCCCTGGCCCGCGTGAACCGGAGCGTGCGCCTCGTCGCCAAGCTGGAGCGCAAGGGGGTGATGGGCATCGACCCCGACGTCGAGGGCGCCAGCCTCGACTTCTTCATCACGGCAGTGAACGGCTTCGACCAGAAGAAGGCCGAGTTCCTCGGGACGGGCACGACCGACGGGGACGGGCTCGCGAGCGTGGAGTGGAAGCCGGAGAAGCCCGGCAGCTACACGATCCAGGCCCGCGTGCGGCGGGGGTCGGAGTACAGCGCGGCGCCGGGCAGCCTCTCGGTCGCGGTCCCCGACGAGGGGCGTCCGATCGTGCTCGTCCAGATCGACGGGACGGTCTCGAAGGCCACCAACCTGAAGTTCTTCCGCGGGACCAAGAACGACGAGATCCAGGCCGAGGAGGGGAGCAAGGACATGCTCCAGCTCCTCGCGGAGCACCACCAGCTCGTCTACCTGACCGACCTCGAGCTCTCCTTCACCAACAAGTTCAAGGAGTGGCTGGCCCTGCGCCAGATCCCGACCGCGCCCGTGTTCTTCTGGGAGCTCTTCGAGCGCTCGCTCTCGCACAAGACCTACATGACCAAGGTCGTGGAGTCGCTGCGCAAGCGCTTCCCGACCCTGCGCGCCGGGATCGGCGGCAAGGCGGCCGACGGGGAGGCCTTCGCCGAGAACGGGCTGGTCGGGATCGTGCTCGACGCCAAGGGCGAGGAGGAGCTGCCCGACAACGTCGTGCGCGCCGAGAGCTGGCAGCACGCCTACGCCCACGTGCTCCAGGCCCACCGCGCGCGCGGCCTGCTGACCAAGGTGGCCGCCGGCGGGAAGGAGGCCCAGGGCGCGCTGGCCGCGCTCTCGATCATGGGGCGGGCGGGGATCGGCTACTCGCACCCCTACGCCAACGACGGCGACGTGGGGGTGGCCTCGGCGGCGATCCTGGTCATGAACAAGCTGCGCGCCTGCGCTACCTTCCGCGACTCGCTGGACCTCAGCAGCGCCAACCGCGCTCGCAACAGCCTGATCGCCGCCTGGCGCTACGGGGAGCTGCTCGTGGTCCGCGAGCTCTACGCCGACGAGGACGTCGGCAAGAAGGCCAAGGTCGAGTCCTTCGACACGCTCAAGCTCGTGTCGCGCAACGAGCCCGAGCCGGGCAAGGTCGTCTACGTGCTCGAGCTGAGCGAGGGCGGCAAGACTCGCAAGGTCCAGTTGAGCGCGGTCGAGCAGGACGACAAGTCCTGGCGAATCGGCGAGTAGAGGCCGCCAAAGTGGCAGCGCGCCTGCGGTCGCTCGCGGCGCTGGCCCCGGGCTGATTCCGGCGCCTAAGGCCACCTAGGCGCCGTCTCGTGGACGAACAGGACTTCGGAGTCACGCTAGGCACGCGGCTTGCACCCCAGCCAGGGCGACGGGCTTCGCCTGGGGAGGGCGCCGCCCGGAGAGGAGTTCCCGCGTGTCCGACCTGATCCACGACACCCCCTGGCTGGTCGCGGTGTGGCCCGGCATGGGCAGCGTCGCGGCACTGGCTGGCACCTACCTGGTAGGGAAGCTCGGCGCCAAGCCCGTCGCCCACCTCCCGACCCGCAACTACTTCGACATCGAGAGCGTGCAGGTCGACGAGGGCCTGATCCAGCCGCCCCGCCCGCCCCGGGTCGTGATCTACCGCTGGGAGAACCCGAGCGGCCCCGACCTGCTGATCTCGATCGCGGAGGCCCAGCCCAGCCGCAACGGCTTCGGGCTCGCCGAGGAGCTGGTCGACCTGGCCCACGACCTCGGCGCGCGCCGGATCGCGACCTTCGCCGCCATGGCGACCCCCAGCGACCCCCGCGCCCCGGCCCGCGTGTTCAGCGCCGGGACCGACGTCCACCTGCTCGAGCGCGTGGACGAGCGCGACGAGGTCCACCGCCTGGAGGAGGGTTCGATCTCGGGCCTCAATGGAGTGCTCCTGGCCGCGGGCGCCGCGCGCAACCTGCCCGGGGTGTGCCTGCTCGGCGAGTTCCCCTTCTTCGCGAGCGGCGTCCCGCAGCCCAAGGCGGCCGCCGCCGTGCTGCGCGTGTTCCGCCACCTGACCGGGGTCCCCCTCGACCTCGACGAGCTCGACGAGCAGGCCCAGGTGGTCGAGCAGAAGCTGACCGCGATCCTGCGCCGCCTCGAGGGGCAAGGTCAGGACACCGAGCGCTTCCTGCCGAGCCCCCTCGTCCGCGAAGAGACCCCCGCCGAGGAGCCGCGGATCGAGCCCAACAGCGAGGCGGTCCCGACCGTGGCCGGGCTCGACCCGGCGGTCCTGGCGCATATCGAAGCCCTCTTCGCGGAGGCCGAGGCGGATCGGGCGCGGGCGCTGGCGCTCAAGGCCCTCCTCGACGAGCACGGGGTGTTCCGCGAGTACGAGGACCGCTTCCTGGACCTGTTCAAGCAAGGCAACTGAGGCGCTTCAAGGGGGGGAGGGCGGTGGTCCAGCCCGCTCTGCGACCGGGTCTCCGCGGCCGAGGGCCCAGGGGACCAGCTCCGAGCGGGAGTCAGTCAGCGCGCCGCCGGTAGCGCTCCAGCCCCTCCCGGAGCTCCCGCTCCAGCTTCTCGCGCAGATGCGGGAAGAAGCGGACGGCCTCTTCGACAGCCTCCTGGCCGAGCTCCTTCCGCCCGCAGCGGCCGAGGAGGTCGATCACGTCCTTGTAGACGTAGCGCCCTTGGTGACGCCAATCGCCGTGCTTGCGCCGCATGTAGCCTCCCGCCCGGAAGCGGCGCAGGGCCTCCTCTGCCTCGCGCGCAGCGGCGTCGAGGTCTCCCTTCGCGATCAGGGCCATGCTGTATTGCTTGTGGACCCAGGGGCTGAGGGGGTCGAGCCGCGCCGCCTCCTCGTGGAGGGCGAGCAGCTCCTCGGTCAGCTCCGCGTCGCGCGGGACGCACACCAGCAGGCCGCTTGCTCGGTTGACCGGCCCCAGTCCCGGGCAGCGGGTCCCCTCCTGCAGCAAGCGGCGGAGGGCCTCACGCTCCGGCAGCTGGCGACGGCCACGGTGGCCGAGGATGACGGTCGTCCGCAGGCGGGTGTAGTCGGCGAGGGGCCCGAGCTGATCGAGCCGGATCTCCCGGGCGAAGCACAAGCGCGCGATCTCGGCGTCGAGCTGGACGTAGGCCAGCAGGACGCGGCCGAACTGCAAGGGGGAGATCGTCGTGCCCAGGGCGAAGGCTTCGGCCAGGCGCTCGAGGAGCTCGATCCCGGGGCCGCGCGGGTCATTCAGGCGGAGGCCGGTCTCGCCGAGGGCCGCCAGGAGGTCCACCGTGCGCTGCGCATCGACCCAGTGCTGCAGCTGGTCGGGGCACACCCGCGCGATCGCTGCGACGACGTGTTCGACCAGGGGGTCGCAGCGAGGAGGTTCGCGGAGGGCTGCCCGCAACACCCCGAGCTGCTGGAGCAGGCCTTCGACGGCCTGCGGATCGGGCTCAGGGACGGCGCTACGGGCGTAGAGCCGGTCGCGCACGAGCGCTCGGGCGTCCGGCAGCCAGTCGCGCAGCTCGTCGCGCTCTGTCTCGAGGAGTGAGGCCAAGGCCTTGCCGCGCTCTCCCTGGATGGCCCGCCAGAAGCGGAGCGCCGCCTGCGCGCTCCGTCCTTCAGCGCCGTGCAGGCGACGCGCCCAGGGAGCCGCCGCGTCGGGGTCGCGGCGGATCAGGAGCCGGAAGAGCAGGCGGGCGGCGTCCGCGCTCGAGGGCCCCTCAGCGGTGGCGAAGCCCTCGAGGGCCGCGCGGAGCCCGTCGTCCGGGGCGAGCTTCGCCTGCAGGAGGGCCCTGGCTTGCAGGCCGGCCGCGGCCCCAGCGTCCAGGGAGCGAAGCTCGACGAGGAGGGGGGCCGGGTCCCTCCCCGAGGCCAGCGCGCGCTCTGCTCGTTCACGCAAGAGGAGCGCGCGGAGAGGGGGCGAGAGCTCGGGTCGCGGGAGCCCCTCGCTCGTCAAGAAGGGGGCGCAGCGCTCACCCAGCGCTGCCGGGAGGGCCGCGGGCCGGAGCGCGAAGGGGGAGGGGAGGGCGCCCCTCAGCTCGCGGGCCAGGTCCGCGCCTGGGTCGGGGCCCTCGCCCAGGAGCGCCAGGACCGCGAGTGCCAGGGCCAGCAGGAGGGCGGCCAGGCCGAGCAGGATCAGCGGCGCGCGGCTGGGCCGCTCAACGGGGCCGAGGTCGCTCTCCTCGATGCTGAGCTGCCAGCTGCTGAGCGCGGTCGCTAGCGCCCCCGCGTTGGGGAAGCGCTGCTGGGGATCGCCCGCGAGGGCGCGGTCCAGGAGGCGCCCGAGGCGCTCGTCCACGTCGGCCGCTGCGCTGGGTCGCTGCTCGGGGAGCGGCTGAGCGGTCAGGAGCCGAAACAGGAGGGCGCCGAGGGACCACACGTCGCTGCGCGCGGTGGGCTCACTCTGCGAGAGCTCGGGCGCCCGCTCGCTCGGCTCCAACGCAGCGGGGTCGGCGCAGAAGCGGCTGAGGAGCGGGCCCTCGGAACCTTCGCGCAGACAGGCTGCCTGCAGCGCGCCGTGGACGCCGCCTGCGCCGTGGACCTCGGCCAGGGCGTCCGCCAGCGGCTCCACCAGCGCGACCGCCCGCGCGGCCGGCAGGGGGCGAGCGGGCAGCGACCAGGCCCGCGGCTCCGCGAGGGGGAGCGCCCAGTAGGCCCAGGCCTCGTCCTGGCCCGTCCCGCGGACTGGCTCCAGGCGGGGGTGAGGGCAGAGGCGGGCCAGGGCCTCGCCGGTGCGCAAGAAGGCCTCGCTGCGGGCGCTGCCCGGCCGGATCAGGCGCAGCTCGACCTCCGGCCCCGAGGGGCCCCGGGCGCGGTAGCGCTCGCCGTAGCCCTCAGCCGGCAGGCGTTCGGTGAGGGAGAAGTCAGCGAGGGGAGCGAGGCTCACTCCGACTCGTCGGGGTCGTCCTTCGGAGCGTCCAGCTTGCCCTTCTTCAGCTCCTGGCTGATCTGCTCCCACTCGACGGCGGCCAGCTTGGCGCGCAGCTTCTCGTCGCTGAGGAGCGCGCGGACCTTCTTGTTGCGGATCAGCGAGGTGAAGTCGCGCGCCTCCCAGGCCTTGACCAGCTCAGGGTCCTTGCCCAGCTCTCGCACTGCCGGGTGCTCCCGGAGCGCCTTCAGGCGCGGATCGTTGGCGAAGCGCGCCAGCTCGGCGGGGTCCTTGGTCTGCTCGAGGTGCTGACCAATGGCCTTGATGTCGTCGACGCTCTTGGCGATCCGATACTCGGGGATCGTGTTGAGGAAGTTGCCCTCGACGTGCTCGACGAAGAAGCGGGCCGCGTAGCTGGCCTCGATGCTGCGGGCGAAGGTCGTGTCCCAGCCGCGCGCGCGGTCGGCGTAGAGCACGAGCGCGAAGAGCAGGTAGCCGGTCACGACGCCCTTCAAGAGCCCCAGGCCGGCTCCGAAGATCTTGTCGGACCAATAGAACATGCCCCGCTTGGAGGCGATCGGGTCCGTCAGCAGGGTCATGGGGCCCTTGCTGGTGTCCCCGCCGATCGCGTCGGCCACGGCCTCGGCGCCCTCGTCGAGGTTGTCGTCCAGGCCCTTGCCGCGGATCTTCTTCAAGAGCAGCCGGCCCAGCACGGCCACGACGAAGAACACCGCGACCCAGAGCATCACCACCGCCGCGACCTCGGCGAGCATCAGCGGCAGCCCGCTCTTCTCGGCCATGGCCGCGCCGAAGGGGGCGCGCCCCGCCTTGGCGGCCAGGATCGCGACGACCAGGGCCACGCACTGCACGACCTCCTTGTAGAAGCCGCGCCGGAGGCCGAACACGGCCGAATAGAACAAGATCAGGGCGAAGACGCCGTCAGCTGCCATGTCGGGATCATGCTCCGCGGCGCGCCGTCTGGCAAGACGAGCTTCGAGGCGGACGAAGCTAGGAGGTGGAGAGCTCCGCGCGGCGCTCGGCGGCGGCCTGCTTGCGGGCCGCGGACTCGGCCAGCTCGGCCTGGACGCGCTTGAGGACCGCGAAGGGCTGGGCCTCGTCGCCCCACCACTCGTCGCCGAGGAGGTCGTAGATCGAGCGGAAGGTGGGCGGCTCGTCCATCCAGGGCGTGTGCTCGACGCCGAAGGGGACCCGCCGCTGGACCTTCTCGCGGTCCCGGGGGAGATCGGAGAAGTCGGTCAGGCGGGGCTTGCTGTTGAAGCGGCGTCGGACCGCGGCGGCCTGCTCGGGCTCGAGCCCCAGGCTGAGGCCGTGGAAGGCGCGCGAGAAGCGCGCGGGGGTCAGCGCCCGCTCGCCGAGCTCGACGCCTTCGGCCGCGAGCTGGGCCGCGAGCGGCCCGTTGAGGGCGACCAGCAGCTCCTCGTAGAAGGCCTGGTCGAGCTCCTCGTGCTCCTCGGAGCGGGCCAGGAAGCGCTCGTAGACCTCGCCGTGCAGGGCCTGGAACATGAGGTCGCTCTGGGGCGAGCGGTCGCCGTCGAAGAGCACGTCGAGGATCGCGAGCAGGCAGCCGGTGTCGATCTCGCGGATCGCCTCGCGGGAGCGCGCGAGGTCCATGGGGCCGCCCACGTATTGCTCGAAGCGCACGTAGGGGACGAAGCGCCAGCCGAGCTGATTGAAGGTGTAGCGGCCCTTGTTGAAGCGGCGCAGGTCGCCGCGCTCGCGCAGGATCCGGTAGGCGCCGCGCATCAGCTTGGTGAAGAAGCGGTCGCGGCGGTGGGACTCCTGCAGCGCGGGGCGGAGCTCGCTCAGGGACTCGGGCTCGAGCACCTGCCCGTTCAGGTAGGCCCAGGTGTAGAGCGCCCAGTAGACGTGGACCTCGCGCCGGTAGCGGAGGACCGAGAGCTCCTGGCTGGCGAAGGTCCGATAGAGCCCCGCCACCGAGAGCACGTAGTGCTCGAAGTAGAGCAGGATCGCCTCGTTGTGGGCCTCGATCCGGGCCGGGTCGAGCTGACCCGCCAGGTCGCGTCCGATCGCGTCGCAGGCCGCCTCGCAGCCGAGGCCGATCATGTCGATCCCGTTGCTGAAGAAGGGATCCACGAAGCCGGCGGCGGTCCCGATCCAGGCCTCGCGCTCGGGGGACACGAAGCGCTTGGGCCGGCGCGCCATGTGATGGAAGGAGCCGAAGTCCTCCATCTCGGCCTCGCCGATCAGCTCGCGCAGCATCTCGTGGCCGAGCAGGAACTCGCGCAGCTGCTCCTGGGTCTTGGGCATCTCGGGCAGGACCTCGGCGGCGTTCTCGTCCCAGCCGACGCCCACGCTCAGCAGCCCGCTGGCGAGGGGGATCACCCAGATCCAGTAGCCCTCGTTGAGCAGATGGTTGGTCGAGAGGAAGCGGTCCGAGAAGATGAAGCGCTGGTGCTCGGTGCCCTGGAGCAGGTCGTCGAGCTTCTTGCCGCCGCGGAACCAGCCCCAGGCGGCCGAGTGGTCGAGGCGCGGCTCGGGCTCGAGGTTGTCGTCGCTGAGCAGACCGCGGAAGCCGGTCGCGTCGACCAGCCAGCGGGCCTCGAGCTGCTGCTCCTCGCCGCCCTGACGGTAGCGGACCTGGTGCGTGCCGTCCTCGGCGCGCTCGGCGCCCAGGGCGCGAACGCCGCGCAGGATCGTGGCGCCGCCGCTCTGGTTGAGCCGCTCGAGGTCGGCCTCGAGGGTCTCGCGCTCGAGCTGATAGGCGCGGAAGTAGGCGTAGGTCGCCGGGCCGTCTTCGCTGGCCTCGCGGAAGCCGAGGGTGTGCTCCTCGTCGTCGAACCAGAAGCGCAGCCCGTTCTTGGGCAACTGGGTCTCGGCCAGCCGGTCGGCGAGGCCGAGTCGCTCGTGGAGGAAGTGGGCGCCGATCTCCACGGTCGACTCGCCGACCTTGCGCTTGATCCGCTCGGCGCGCTCGAGGACGACCACGCTGGCGCCGGGGTGCTCGCGCTGCAGGAGGCGGGTCAGGCACTGGCCGGCGAGGCCTCCGCCGATCACGGCGACGTCGAAGCGCTCGCTCATAGCTGGCCCTCCTGCTCGAGGAAGGCCGCCAAGGTCTCGACGTTGACCAGGACCTCGCGGGCCTCCTCTTCGCTCTTGAAGGCGTAGCCGAACTCTTGCTCGATCCCGGCCACGATCTCGATCGCGTCCACCGAGTCGAAGCCGAGGCCTTCGTCTCCGAAGAGGTGGATCTCGTCGGCGATCTCCTCGGGCGCCATGCGCATTTGGAGGCTGTCCACCAGCATTTGCTTGATCCGCAGCTTCTGCTCGTCGCTGGGCATGCTCTCGCTCCCTCTCGCGGGCGACGCTAACCGTTGCCCCGGACCTTTCAAAGGCAAAGGCCTGTAGGATTTGCGCCCCAAGGAGGACGCGGAGATGACCCATTCGATTCGAGCCCTGCTGGCCGTGGTGCTGGCGCTGGCGCTCAGCGCCTGCGCCGTCGAGAAGCACGAGCGCCGCTCCGACGGGCAGGGCGGGACGGTCGAGACCGTCTGGAAGCTCCTCGGTCAGCGCAAGGTCAACTTCAAGGCCGACCGCGACGTGATCCCGGTCACGGTCCTGCGCGGCGGCTGGCGCAAGGTCCGCCTCGAGGTCAAGCAGCGCGGCGTCGAGTTCCTCGACCTCGAGATCCACTTCGGCAACGGCGATGTGCACGACGTCGCCCTGCGCAACTTCATCCCCAAGGGCGGCAAGACGCGCGTGATCGACCTCCCCGGGGAGGCGCGCGTGATCAAGAAGGTGGTCATGGTCTACAAGAGCCGCGGCAAGGGCCGCGGGCGCGCGACCGTCCAGGTGTGGGGCCGCCGCTGATGTACCAGAGCGTGTTTCGACCGGACCTCCTCGCGGGGCAGGTCCACCTCGTCACCGGCGGCGGGACCGGGATCGGGCGCGCGATCGCGCACGAGCTCGCCTCGCTCGGGGCGCACGTGGTCCTGGCCGCCCGGCGAGAGGAGAAGCTCCAGGCCACCGCCGAGGAGATCCGCGGGGCCGGCGGGGAGGCGAGCACCCTGGTGCTCAACATTCGCGACGAGGAGGCCGTCGCGGCGGCCTTCGCGCAGGTGGTCGAGGAGCAGGGCGCCCTGCACGGGCTGGTCAACAACGCCGGCGGGCAGTTCGTCAGCCCGGCGGAGATGATCTCGGCCAAGGGCTGGCACGCGGTCGTCGAGACCAACCTCACGGGGACCTTCCTCTGCTGCCGCGAGGCGCACCGGGCCTACTTCGGCCAGCGCGGGGGCGCGATCGTCAACATCGTGAGCGAGATGTGGCGCGGCTTCCCCGGCATGGCCCACTCGGGCGCGGCGCGGGCGGCGGTCGTCAACCTGACCCAGACCCTGGCGGTCGAGTGGGCCGCGGCCGGGATCCGCGTCAACGCCGTGGCGCCCGGGTTGATCGACTCCAGCGGCCTCGAGACCTACCCCGAGGCGGTGCGCGGCTTCCTGGACGAGATCAAGCACGACCTGCCCTACCACCGCATGGGCAGCGAGGCCGAGGTCGCGGGCGCCGTGACCTTTCTGCTGACGCCCGCCGCGCGCTACGTCAGCGGCGAGACCCTGCGCGTCGACGGCGCCTCCTCCCTGTGGCGCAAGACCTGGGCGATCCCCGAGCACGAGCGCTTCGAGGTCTACCGCGGCTTCAGCGACGAGCCCGCGGGCGAGTGAGCGCAGCGTGAGCGAGCAGGGAACCTCCGCTCCGCCCGCGGGATCACCGGTTGCCAAGGGCAGCGCCGGCGGGCGCGTGGCGCGGCTGGCCTTGCTCGCCCTGGTGTTGGCGCTCGCGGTCAAGGGCCTGCTCTCCTTCGCCCCGCGCGAGGAGCGCCAGCCGCAGCTCGAGCCCGTCCAGCCGCCGGCGGTGCGGGTCCTGCAGCTCCAGACCGAGCAGGCCCCGCGCAGCGAGGAGCGCCACGCCCGCCTGCAGCCGGTGCAGGCCTGGACGCTCGCGCTCGAGGTCGGCGGGCGGCTCGCCGAGCGCCCCGTCGCCAACGGCCAGGCCGTCCCCGCGGGCCGGCTGCTCCTGGCCCTCGACCCCGAGCCCTTCCAAGCCGAGCAGGCCGCGGCCGAGGCCGGCAAGCGCGAGGCCGAGGCCGCCCTGGGGCTGGCGCGCACCGAGCTGGCGCGGCTCCAGGAGCTGGGCGAGGCCACCGCGACCAAGCGCGCGCTCGACCAGGCGCGCGCCGAGCGCGACCGCGCCCTGGCGCAGCTGGCCGGCGCGCAGGCGCGCCTGCGCCAGGCGGTCTATCGGCTGGAGCACGCCCGCCTGGAGGCCCCCGCGGGCGGCGTCGTCAGCCACCTCGCCGCCGAGGTCGGCCAGGTCGTGGCCCCGGGCCAGGTCCTGGGGCGCTTCACCCGTCAGGACCGGCTGCTCGTCAAGCTGCTCGTGTCGGCCGAGGTCCGCCGCGGGGTGGCGCCCGCCACCAGCGCCACGGTGCTCGACGGGCTCGAGCGCCGCCACCCGGCGAGCCTGGTCCATGCGGCGCCGGTCCAGGCCGGGGACACGGGTCAGTTCGAGCTCGAGTTCGAGCTCGACAACGCGGCGGGGCAGCTCCTGGCCGGCGAGCCGGTGCGGATCCGCTTCGAGCACGGCGCCGCGCGGCCGCGCCTGCGCGTCCCCCGCTGCGCCGTCTACGAGGAATACGGGCTGTGGCGCGCCCTGACCCCGGCGCCCGCCCAGGGCGACGAGCAGCGCGCCGGCAGCGTCCCGGTCGTGCTCGGCGAGAGCGACCCGCAGCGCGGCTGGGTCGAGGTCCTCAGCGGCCTGAGCGCGGGCGACCAGCTCCTGGTGCCCGAGCGGGTCGCGCAGGTCCGCGAGGGGCAGCGCGTGCGGCTGGGCGAGGTCGGGACCCCCTGGCTGCCGCCCTACGCGAGGTGAGCCGTGGAGCTGCTCCGCGCCGTCCTCCGCAACCGGATCTTCTTCAACCTGGCCTTCGTGCTCCTGCTCGTGGGCGGGGTGATCGCGTATCGGACGATCCCGGTCGACGTCTACCCCGACGTGCCCTTCAACGAGGCCACGATCACGACCACCTGGCCCGGGGCGACGGCCAAGGAGATCGAGCTCCTCGTCACGCAGAAGCTCGAGGACGAGCTCTTGACCCTCCAGGACGTGGTCAAGGTCCGCTCGCGCAGCTCGCGCAACCGCTCGCTGATCAACATCAAGTTCGCCGAGGCCCTCTCGCCGCAGGAGTTCCAGAACCGGATCACGGACCTCCGCGCGGCCGTCCAGCGCGTGGGAGACCTGCCGAGCGAGGCCGAGCGTCCGGTCGTGGCGCCGCTCACGACCTGGGAGCTGTGGCCGCTCTGCAAGGTGGTGATCTCGGGCGGTGAGCCGGGGCAGACCTTCTCGGTCGAGCAGGAGTTCCAGGCCCGCCAGGTCGCGCGCCGCCTGCAGCCCGTCCTGCGCCAGCTGGAGGGGGTCCAGAAGGTCAGCGAGTCCTTCCGCGAGCCCGAGATCCACATCGAGGTCCGTCAGGAGCGCCTGTGGGACTACGGCCTGACCCTGCTCGAGGTCGCGGAGCGGCTGCGCAGCCTCAACCGCGACTTCTCGGCCGGCCAGCTCTCGCTCCAGACGGGCCAGTTCGTGCTCAGCACCAAGGGCGGGCGCGAAGACCCCGGCCGGCTCGAGGAGCTGGTCCTCTTCCAGCGCGAGAACACGAGCCCGATCCGGCTGGGCGACCTGGCCGAGGTCTCGATCGGCTTCGAGGAGGCCTACCTCTACGAGCGCTTCAACCGCCAGCCTTGCTTGACCCTGGCGATCGTCAAGGAGGGGCCCGCCGACTCGGTGCAGGTCGTGGAGGCGATCAAAGCCGAGCTCGAGCGCTACAAGCGCGAGCAGGCCCAGCGCCTGCCCGAGGGGATCTCGCTCGAGCTGGTGCTCGACTCGAGCCAGATCATTCGCAGCCGGATCCGGGTCCTCGTCAACAACCTCTTCGGGGGCATCCTGCTGGTCGGGGTCGTGCTCTGGCTGACCCTCGGCGCCCGCAACGCGCTGCTCGCGCTGCTGGGGATCCCCTTCTCGGTCCTGTGCGCGTTCATCTTCTTCGAGCCCCTCGGCCTGACCCTGAACGCGATCAGCCTGTTCAGCCTGGTCCTCGTCTCGGGGATGGTCGTCGACGACGCGATCGTGGTGCTCGAGTCGATCTATCAGCGGGTCGAGGCGGGCCTCGAGCTCCACGACGCGGTGGTCGAGGGCACGGCCGAGGTGATCGGGCCGGTGTTCAGCTCGACGCTGACGACCGTGTGCGCCTTCCTGCCGATGCTCATGATGGAGGGGATCATGGGCCAATACTTCGCCGTGGTCCCCAAGACCGTGGCCGTGACCCTGGCCGCCTCGCTGCTCGAGTGCTTCTTCGTGCTCCCCGTGCACTACCTCGAGTGGGGGCCCGGGCGGCGGGCGGCGGGAGAGGCCGCGCCCGCGCCCGTCGAGCCCGGCTGGATCCAGTCCCTGGCCGAGCGGGTGGCCCAGCTCAACGCGCGCTTCGTCAAGCGCCCCTGGACGATGGTCAGCGTCGGGGTGCTCCTGATCGCCATGGCCGCGGCCCTCGCGACGCGGGTCCCGGTGCAGCTCTTCCCGAGCGACTTCCAGATCTACGCCGTGACCGCCCAGCTGCCGGAGGGCTCGACCCTCGAGCAGTCCCGGCGCGTCGCCGTGTTCATCGAGGACCAGCTCCAGGAGATGGTCGACAAGGGGCAGGTGGAGTACTTCGTCAGCACGACCGGCATGGCCTGGAGCGCCGACAACGTGCTCGTGGTCGCGAGCGACCTGGTCCAGGTGACCGTGTTCATGCACGAGGACGAGGACCAGCCCGACCGGCTGCTGAACGAGACCCAGCGGCGGGTCGAGCAGGCCTTCGCGGGGGCGGGCGCGCCCCAGGTCCGGCGGGTGGTCGTCGCGGCCCCCAACGACGGGCCGCCCACGGGCAAGCCGGTCCAGGTCCGGCTCCAGCTGAGCGACTACGAGCAGGCCGAGGCGCTCGGGCTGCGGGTCGAGGGCTTCCTGCGCGGGATCGAGGGCGTGCACTCGGTCGAGCGCGACCTCGACCGGGGGCCGGTGCGGCTCGACCTCAGCGTGCGGGAGGAGGCCCGCGCCCTCGACGGCGTCGACGAGGGCCAGGTCGGCGTGCTCTTCCAGGCGGCCAACATCGGCGTGCGCGTGGGGACCTTCAAGGACCCGCGCTACGGCGAGGCCTACGACACCAAGGTCCTGCTGGCCAAGGGCGACCGCTCGGGCCTGGCCGGCCTGGTCGACAGCCCGATCCGCCACCCGGCCAGCCGGCGCCTGCTGCCCGTCGGCCACTTCGCGCGGCTCGAGAGCCGCAGCAGCTTCAAGGCCCGGCCTCACTTCGACGGGCGGCGGGTGGTCACGATCCTGGCCGACGTCGACCCGAGCGTGATCACCAGCCGCGGCGTCAACGAGCTGCTCGAGGGCTGGCTGCAGGAGACCGGGATCGGGGAGGGCGTCCACTACCGCCTGGGCGGCGAGTTCGAGGAGACCAACAAGTCCTTCGCCTCGATGGAGCGCGCCTTCTACGTGGCCTTGCTGCTGATCTACATCGTGCTGGCCACCCAGTTCCGCAGCTACGGCCAGCCCCTGATCGTGCTGGTCTCGGTGCCCTTCGCCTTCGTGGGCGTCGTGCTGGGACTGCTCGCGATGGGAATTCCCTTCACGATCACGAGCTTCGTCGCCACCGTGGGGCTGGCAGGGGTGGTGGTCAACGACGTGATCGTGCTGGTGGCGCTGGTCAATACGCTGCGCGAGCGGGGCGAGCCGACCGAGGCCGCCGTGGTGGAGGGGATCCGCCGCCGCTTCCGGCCGATCCTGATGACCTCGGTCACCACGATCATTGGGCTGCTCCCGATGGCCCTCGGCCTGGGCGGCTTCTCCAAGATCTGGTCGCCCTTCGCCGCCACGATGTGCTTCGGGCTCATGAGCGCCTTCCTGCTCATCGTGCTGGTCGTCCCCAGCCTGATCGCGCTGGTGGACTCGGCGCGCGGCGCGGCGCCGGCGCGCCCGGCGGAGGCGGAGGCCTGAAGGAGCTCGGCGGCTATCGGATCGAGGGCGAGCTCGCGCGGGGCGGGATGGGCGTGGTCTATCGGGCCCTGGACCCGCGCAGCGGGCGGCACGTGGCGCTCAAGCTGCTGCACGACACCAGCGAGCGCTTCCGGTCCCGCTTCCAGCGGGAGGCCGAGCTCCTGGCGCGGCTCCGCCATCCCCACGTGGTCGGCGTGCACGGCGCGGGGGAGGTCGCGGGCAAGCCCTACCTGGTCATGGAGCTGATCGAGGGCGAGAGCCTGAGCGAGCGGATCCGCCGCCGCGGCAGGCTGAGCGACCAGGAGGCGGCGCGCTTCACGGCCCAGGTCGCGCGGGGGGCCGGCCACGCCCACGCGGCCGGTCTGGTCCACCGCGACATCAAGCCGGCCAACGTGCTCCTCTCGAGCGAGGGGGAGGGCGAGCGCGCTCTGCTGACCGACTTCGGCTTGGCGCGCGACCTCGCGGTCGAGAGCGACCTGAGCAAGACCGGGGTGTTCCTGGGGACGCCGGGCTACGCCGCGCCCGAGCAGGCCGCGGGCCAGCGAGATCGGATCAGCCCCGCCAGCGACGTCTACGGCCTGGGGGGCTTGCTCTACGACGCCTTGACCGGGGTGGCCCCCAACGAGGGCAGCAACCTGATCGAGGTCCTGTGCCGGACGCTGGAGGGTCCGGTCCCGGCGCCGCGTCAGGTCCAGGCGGGAGTCCACCCCGACCTGGACGCGATCTGCCGCGCCTGCCTGGCCAAGGACCCGCGCGAGCGCTACCCCGACGGGGACGCGCTCGCCGACGACCTCGAGCGCTTCTTGCGCGGTGAGCCGCCTCAGGGGATCCCCTCGCCGCGGGCGCGCTTCCCCCTCTCCGCGGCGCTGGTCGCCCTGGGCGTCATCACGAGCCTGGCCGTGGGGGGCGCGCTCCTGAGCGGCGCCGAGGAGCTGCCGCGGAGCCCCACGCCGCTCCCGAGCCTGGTCGAGGCGCCGAGCCCGACGCCGACCCCGACGCCGAGCGCCCACCCCGCGGCGCCCGACTCGGGCCTGACCGGCGCGCTGCGCCTGACCCGCCGGCTGCGCGGGGAGGTCGAGGAGCTGGGCCGGGGGATCCGCTTGTTGGAGGAGGCCCTCGCGCGCTGCCCCGCGAACGCGAGCAACCGCGGGGAGGGGGAGGCTCGGCTGGCCGCGCTCTACGAGCAGCGCGCGGACCTCCTGATCGCGCTCCGCCCGCACGAGGCGGTGAGCGATCTGCGCCGGGCCTACGCGCTGGCAGAGACGCCGGAGCGCCAGCGGGCCCTGGGAGAGGCGGTGCTCCAGTCGGGGCTCGTCCACTCCAGTCAGGGCACGAGCGTCGACGCCTGGCGGC
>MDTG01066404.1_pt1 | contig 28569 bp, 27 predicted proteins | sample 811421 | NCBI WGS metagenome assembly MDTG01 (sample SAMN05326645, study PRJNA326480) | marine metagenome | isolation source: seawater | place: Pacific Ocean: South East | collected 2011
CAACTTCAACGTTTTTAATTTTCTTGCCTTTTGGGGCCTCTGGAAGTTTCCGAAAGGTAATTTTGTCGCTCTTAATATCAATCACCTTTCCATTATCAAAGAAGTGGTGATGAGAAGAAATATTCGTATCATAGTATGATGTGTTATTTTCTAGAGAGAATTCCTTTAAATAACCTGCGCTTTTTAGTGCATGCACCGTATTATAAAAAGTTGCTGTTGAAATTTTTTTTGATCTTTTTAAATTCATAGAGTTTTTTAATTCTTCAACTGTGAAATGGAATGTTTTTTTTCTATTAAAGAGAAATTTGCTTATTTCTACTCTTTGATTTGTAGGTCTAAGACCTGAGGATCTGAGTTTATCAATAAAAATCTTGTTTTTATTATTCATTTTTTGCATTAACTTACTGTATAATTTTTCAATTTTATATATGATATTGCTAAAAACTCAAGCAATTGTTAGCTTTTGAAATGAAACAAAAAAACAGTTACAACTACAATGAATTAATTGATTGTGCAAATGGTAGCCTTTTTGGTCAAGGAAATGCACGTCTGCCGTCACCACCTATGTTAATGTTTGATAGAATTACACAAATTAAATCGAATGAAGGAAAATTTAAAAAAGGTATTGTGAAAGCTGAGTTAGATATTAAGGATAAAATGTGGTTCTTTGACTGTCATTTTAAGGGCGATCCCGTAATGCCAGGATGTCTTGGATTAGATGCGATGTGGCAATTAGTTGGATTTTACTTAGGATGGATTGGAGAACCAGGTAAAGGACGTGCTTTAGGTGTAAATTCTGTTAGATTTACAGGAGAGGTTTTAAAAAAAATAAAAATGGCTACCTACGAAGTAGATATGAAAAAAGTTTTAAAAACAGAGAGTGGTACTGTTGGATTTGCAGATGGAATTCTAAAAGCTGATGGAAAGCAAATATACTCCGCGGAAAATTTAAAGGTAGGGGTTTATAAGCAATGAAAAGAGTTGTCATAACTGGAATTGGTATAGTTTCGTGTCTTGGAAATAATCAAATAGAGGTTTACGAATCTCTTTTAAACAACAAATCAGGAATTTCTTTTGCAGAAGAGTATAAAGAACATAATTTGAAAAGTAATATTCATGGTAAACCCAATATTAAACTGCAAGATCATGTTGATAGAAAAGCCTTAAGATTTATGGGAAATGGGTCGGCATATAATTATGTTGCGATGAAAGAGGCTATTAGCGATTCTGGCTTAACAGAAAAAGATGTAAGCAATATATCTACTGGTATGGTTATGGGTTCTGGTGGTCCCTCAATTGAGAATGTAATTTTAGCAGCTGACAAAACAAGGGAGAAAAATCCAAAAAAAATGGGACCGTTTATTGTGCCAAGAACAATGGCAAGTACAGCTTCTGCTACTTTAGCAGTACCTTTTAAAATCAAAGGTGTAAATTATACAATTAGTTCTGCATGCGCAACAAGTGGACATTGTATTGGAAATGCAATGGAACTCATTCAATTTGGAAAACAAAAAATTATTTTTGCCGGTGGTAGTGATGAAATACATTTCGCAATGACTGCCATGTTTGATGCAATGACTGCTTTATCATCTAAGTACAATGACACTCCACAAAAAGCATCTAGACCATATGATAAATCAAGAGATGGTTTTGTAATTGCTGGTGGAGCTGGTGTTTTAGTATTAGAGGAAATGGAGTATGCAAAGGCAAGAGGGGCAAAAATTTATGCAGAGTTAACAGGATATGGTGCAACATCCGATGGCTTTGACATGGTTGCTCCCTCGGGAGAAGGCGCTGCAAGATGTATGAATATTGCGCTCAAAACTGTAAGGAATAAAGTTGATTATATAAATGCACATGGTACATCAACCCCGGTTGGAGACATAACAGAATTAAAAGCAATCAAGGAGGCGTTTAAAGATAAAGTTCCTAAAATCAGCTCAACAAAGTCTCTTTCTGGACACCCTCTTGGGGCTGCATCAGTTCATGAAGCCATATACTCTCTAATAATGATGAAAAACAGTTTTATTGCTGCATCAGCAAATGTTAATGAAATGGATGAGGAGGCTAAAAAATTTCCAATTGTAACAAAAGTTGAAAAAAATGTTGCTCTTAACTCTGTAATGTCAAATAGTTTTGGATTTGGTGGTACAAATGCAACTTTAGTTTTTGAAAAGATATAACCATGGATTTAGTTAAAGGGAAAAAAGGTTTAATAATGGGAGTTGCTAATGATAGATCTATAGCTTGGGGAATAGCAAAAAAGCTATCAGAAAATGGTGCAGATCTAGCATTTACTTATTTTGGTGAAGCATTAAAAAAAAGGGTTACTCCTTTGGCTAACTCTGTAAACTCAAAACTTTTGTTAAATTGTGACGTTGAAAATAAAAACGATATTATAAAAACTTTTCAAGAAATAAAAAGTAAATGGGGTAATTTAGATTTTATTGTACATGCAATTGCTTTCTCTGATAGAAAAGAATTATCTGGTGATTATATAAATACTTCTAGAGAGAACTTCACAAAGAGTATTTTGGTTTCTTGTTTTTCTTTCACAGAGATAGCAAAAGAAGCTTCACAAATAATGAATGCAGGATCTAGTATGCTTACATTAACTTACGAATCAACAAAAGTTGTTCCAAACTACAACGTGATGGGCGTCTGTAAGGCTGCTTTAGAATCTAGTGTTAAATACATAGCAAGAGATCTTGGCTCTAAAGGAATAAGAGTAAATGCAATCAGCGCAGGTCCAATAAAAACTTTGGCAGCATCAGCAATTGGTGATGCTAAATTTCTTTACAAATGGAGTGCAGATCACTCAATGCTTAAAAGAAACGTTGATATTGATGATGTAGGTAAATCTGCGTTATACCTTTTAAGTGATCTTTCTGGTGGCGTTACAGGTGAAATCCATTACGTAGATGCAGGATATAATAAAATAGCTATGCCTGACCCCAAAAATATATCTTAATTTGATTAATCTGCATGTCTAATTGTCACACATAATAATATTAATAAAAATAATAATGTTTAAAAATATAAAAAGAAAGCTTTTATGAAAAACTTTAACAAAAAATTCAAAGAAAAAATTGTTAATTTTTTTGATTGGATTAAAGGTGCAGAATTGGTTGAACTAGAAACCTGTGATGTCAAAGAAGATCCTGTTAGACCAGATCTTGATGTAAAATTTAGAACAAGTTATGGACGTAAAATTTTTGGCGTGAAATATAAAAATGAAATCTGTGCAATAATGTGCTTTGGTTTTACAAATGATGTTCCCAAAACAATAAGTGAATTTGATTTAATGACAAAGGATGCTCATTTACAAAGTGCATCATGGAGGAATGAAAATGTTGGAAAAATAGCTATTGCTTATACAGTATGGTCAAAAAAAAGGGGGGGAGGAAAACTAATAGTAAAAGAGGTATTTAAAAAAATTAAGAAATCAAATCACTTAAATAGACTTATTACACTATCTCCACTAACAGATATGGCAAGAAACTTTCATTTGAGAAATGGGGCAAAAGAACTTCGGGTAAATAAGGAAACCCAAAACTTCGAATATAAAATTTAGACAGCTTCTTTAATAGATAATTTTACTTTACCTCTATCAAAACCAATTACTTTGACGGAAACCTCGTCACCTTCCTTTACTACATCTGTAACTTTTTGAACTCTTTTAGTAGCTAATTGAGAAATATGTACAAGACCATCTTGTTTACCCAAAAAGTTAACAAAAGCACCGAATTCCATAATTTTAACCACTTTCCCTTTATATGTTTTGCCCATTTCTGGTTTCGCGACAAGGTCGTTTATCATTTGTACAGCTATTTTCCTAGTTTCTTCATTTGCTGCAGCTACTGTAACTTCGCCTGTATCCTTAACATCTACCTTTGCTCCTGACTTTTCTACAATTTCTCTTATCGTAGCTCCGCCTTTGCCTATAACAGTTGCTATATCTTTTTTATCAACTTTTATGGTTTCCATTTTTGGCGTGTGTTTACCGACTTCTTTTCTTGATGATTTAATTGTTTTATTCATTTCATTTAAAATATGAACTCTTCCTTCTTTTGCCTGTGCAAGGGCTTTTTCCATAATCTCAAATGTAATTCCTGTAATTTTTATATCCATTTGCAAAGAAGTAATTCCGGTCTTGGTTCCTGCAACTTTAAAATCCATGTCTCCTAAATGGTCTTCGTCCCCTAAAATGTCTGATAATATGGAAAAGTTATCTTTTTCTTTTATTAATCCCATCGCTATTCCTGCAACTGGTTCCGCGATGGGTACGGCTGCATCCATTAATGCTAAAGATGAACCACAGACTGTAGCCATTGATGAAGATCCGTTGGATTCTGTAATTTCGGATACGATCCTTAAAGTATAAGGAAAATTTTCTTTTTTTGGTAATAATGAATTTAAAGCTCTCCATGCTAGTTTTCCGTGTCCCACTTCCCTTCTTCCCGTACCAATTCTGCCTGTTTCTCCCACAGAGAATGGAGGAAAGTTATAATGAAGCATAAACCTTACTCTTTTTAATCCTTCTAAGCTTTCAACCCTTTGTTCATCATCTGTTGTTCCTAAAGTTGTTGTTACCAACGCCTGAGTTTCACCTCTAGTAAATAAAGCAGAGCCATGAACTCTTGGAAGAACTCCAACTTCACACTTTATTGGTCTTACATCTGACAAGCTTCTGCCGTCAATTCGCTTTTTGCTTTTTAGAATTCTTGATCTAACGATACTTTTTTCTAAATTTTTAAGTTGCAACATTATTTCGTGTTCTAAAAGAGTTTCGTCATTTTTAAATAAATCTATTGATTTATCTCCCGCTAAACTTATCAATTCAGATCTTTTCTTCTTATCTTTTTCTGAAAATGCTTTTTCTAAATCTTTAGTAAGTTCTTTTTCTATTTTTTTATAAACTTTACCATAATCTTTCTTCTCAATTTTCCATGCATCTTTCGAACATTTTTTTGCTAATTTTTCTATACCTTTAACGACGGGAACAAAATTTTCATGACCAAACTTAACAGCCTCCAGCATTTCTTTTTCTGTTAATCCTGATGCTTCAGACTCAACCATTAAAACAGCATCTTTAGTTCCAGCCACTACCAAATCTAATTTAGAATTATCCAATTCATTTTTTGTTGGATTTAAAATATATTTACCATCTATAAATCCAACTCTGGATGCTCCTACTGGTCCCTTAAAAGGCAATCCTGAAATTGATAGCGCTGCTGATGATGCTATTATTGATAAAATATCTGACTCATTTTCATTATCATAAGAAAGTACCGTGGGCAAAACTTGTACTTCATTTCTGAAGTCATCTGGAAATAAAGGTCTAATAGGTCTATCGATCAATCTCGATATTAAAGTTTCCGACTCTGTAGGTCTTGCTTCTCTTTTGAAATAACCGCCTGGAATTTTGCCTGCAGCATAATATTTTTCCTGATAATTCACCGATAAAGGAAAATAATCAGTATCAGGATTAACTTTTTTTGCTCCAACAACTGTTGAAATAACTACAGTTTCACCCCATGTTGCGATTACTGCTGCGTCAGCTTGTCTGGCAATCTTCCCAGTTTCTAACGTGAGTTTTTTTCCACCAAAATCAATTATTTCTTTAAATTCTTTAAACATTTATTTTCTTAAATTTAGTTTTTTAAGTATCTCAACATAAGCTTTAGGATTATTTTTATTTAAATATGCAAGTAATCTTTTTCTTTGATTTACAGATTTAGTTAAACCTCTAAAAGAGTGTTTATCCTTCTTAAATTTTTTAAAGTGTCCTGAGAGTTTATTAATTTTTTCACTTAACAGAGCTATTTGAACCACGGTCGATCCAACATCTTTATTATGTAATGCTATGGAATTTATAATTTCTTTTTTCTGTTTCATTTCTTATTTTGCTTTATCAACTCTTCTATCCTCTCAGCATAATCAAAAGATTTATCACCGACAAAATATATTCTTGGAAGAAATTTAATGTCTAATTTTTTTGACAATGCCTTTCTAACAAGGTGGGAAAACTCAGTCAAGATACTAACTGTCTTTTCTGTATCCTTCCCTCCTAAAGGAATTACGTATGCTCTTGCACTTTTTAGATCAGAACTCATTTTTACTTCAGTAATTGTAACTAAATTAGTGTTCAGAGATGGAATTTTTGCCTCATTCTTCAAAAAAATCTGCCCTAAATTTTGTTTAACTAGTTCACCAACTCTTAATTGTCTATAATTTGGACTAAGATTATCTGTGCCTTTAATCATTTAAACCTCGGCTTATAATATCAACTCTATAGGACTCGATAACATCTTTTTCCTTAAAATCTATAAAGTTTTTAAATGCTATACCACATTCAAGTCCGTTTTTTACTTCTTTGACCTGATTCTTTTCTCTAAAAATACTTATAATATCACCATCATAAATTACATTACCATCACGTATTATTCTTGCTTTAGAGTTATTTTTAATCTCTCCTTCTGTAACTTTTGAACCAGCAACTTTTCCTGATTTCGATAACTTAAATATTTTTAATACTTCAGCCATTCCTTCAATTTTTTCTTTTCTTTCTGGTTCTAGTAAACCTGAAAGATTTTTTTCAACAAATTCTAAAGCTTTATAAATTATACTAAAAAATTCGATTCTTACTTTTTCTATCTCTGCAGATTTTTTTGCTTCCCTGTTAGGTTTCATATTGAAACCAATTATCATTGCACTGGAGGCTTTTGCCAAAGAAACATCAGTTTCATTTATCATACCGATATCAGATAAAATTATTTTTGGTTTAACTTCAGGATGTTCAATTTTTTCAATTGCCATTTTAAGAGCCTCACTAGAACCTTGAACATCAGATTTTAATATGATGTTAAGTTCTTTTTTGCTATTTTGTTTTGAAAATAAATTAGTTTTATCCTGTGAAATTGATATTTTATTATCTCTCATACCTGTTTTTTTGAAAGAACTAATTTTTTTTGCTTCTTCTTCATTTTCAACAACAGAAAATTCATCCCCAGCATTTGCTGCCTCGTTTAATCCCAAAATTTCAACAGGTGAGGATGGATACGTTTCATTAATTGTTTTTCCATCATGATCTATCATCGCTCTTATTTTTCCAAATGTGTTACCGCATACAAAATAATTTCCTTTTTTAAGTTCTCCGTCTAGAACTAAAACAGTTGCAACTGGTCCTTTCCCTTTATCAACTTTAGCTTCTAGGACAACTCCCTTTGCATTGCCTTTGATTGAAGCTTTAAGATCCAGAATTTCAGATTGTAAAATAATAGTTTCCTTAAGCTTTTCTAAATTTTTTTTAGTTTTTGCAGAAACTTCAACAAAAAGAGTGTCCCCACTTAAGCTCTCTGCAATAAGTTCGTAACGCATCAAATCATTTTTTATTTTTTCTATATTTGAGTTTGGTAAGTCAGTCTTATTAATAGCAACTATTATTGGAACTTTTGCTGCTTTTGCATGATTAATAGCTTCGATCGTTTGAGGTTTTACACCATCATCTGCTGCTACTACCAAAACAACAATGTCGGTTACCTTGGAACCTCTAGCTCTCATTTCGGTAAATGCAGCGTGTCCGGGAGTGTCTATAAATGTTATGAGTTTATTTTCATCTGCTGAAACTTGATATGCACCAATGTGTTGAGTAATACCACCATGTTCACCGGAAACTACATTTGTTTTTCTTAATGCGTCAAGTAAAGATGTTTTTCCATGATCTACGTGACCCATTATAGTAACTACTGGTGCTCTAGTTTTAAGATCTTCTTTTTTTAATTTTTTTTGTTCATTAATATTAATTGTTGGAACTTGTTCTAAAACAGGTTTATGACCAAATTCTTTTACTATATATTCTGCTGTATCTTTATCTATTGAGTGATTTATTGTTGCCTGAACACCCATATTTAATAAAAATTTAATTATATCAGCAGACTGTTCTGCCATTCTATTTGATAATTCTTGGATTGTTATTTTGCTTGGTATTTTTACATCTCTAATTACTTTTTTAAATTCCTTTTTGTTGTCGGTATCTTTTAAACTTTTTTCCTTTAATCTTGCTCTTTTTACAGATGCCAAACTTCTCTGTTTTATCTCAAATTCCTCAACGTTCATGGCCCTAGAAATTGTAAGTTTATGCTGTCTTCGTGGAGAAGATGGATCATTTTTTTCTTGAGCTTTATTTTTATTTTTTCCAAAGTCTTTTGCATCAGAGTGAATAAATCTTTTTGTAGCCTCCTGTTCAGCATATTTTCTAGAAAAGTTTTTTTTATTTGGTTTAAATTTGTCTTTTGGAAATGAACTTGGAAATGGCTGTCCTGATTTTATAAAGTTTTTATTATTTTTTTTCTTATTTATTAAAAAGGATTGTTTTTCTGATCCACTTTGTTTTGGTGAAATTTTCTTGTTAAAAGATCCAGATATTGTTAACGTTCTTTTTCTATTTTTATTTTTTTCCATAAAAATTAATTTTTATAAACAACCTCTCTTGCGCTCATAATTAAATTATCAGCCTCTTCTTTTGTTAGATCAAAGTCTTCTAAATAGCCGTTAATTTTAACTCTTTTTCCTTTAATCTCATCCATTCCACCTATTAGTTCATCTGTCGAAAGATCTGCAAAGTCTTGTAATTTTTTTATATTTTTTTCCCCCAAAACTACGAGCATACCTTGGGTCATTCCTTTCAAATTTGATAAAGAGTCTTCAACACCAAGATCTTTTAATTTTTTTGAGATTTCAATTTTTTCTCTTTCTAAATATTCTTTTGCTCTTGTTATAAGTTCAGAAGCAGTTGACTCATCAATGCCATCAATTTTTGAAATATCCTCTGGTTTTGATTGTGAAATATCTTCAACATTTTGAAAATTTTCTGAAACCAACAGTTGTCCAAGAGTTTCGTCTACTTCCAAGGCTTTTATAAAATTTTCAGTCTTTTCTTTAAACTCAATTTGTCGTCTTTCAGAATCCTCTTTGTCGGTTAAAATATCAATTTCATAATTTAAAAGTTTTGAAGCTAATCTCACATTTTGTCCTCTTCTACCTATAGCTTTGCTAAGATTATCTTCTGACAAAATTACATCAATTCTTTTGTTTTGTTCATCAATTAAAACTTTTTGAATTTCAGCTGGTGATAAAGATTCTGCAACTAAAGTCGGTAAATCTTCAGTAAATTTAATTATGTCAATTTTTTCACCTTGCAATTCATTTACAACTGTTTGGACTCTGCTTCCTCTCATGCCTACACAGGCACCGACTGGATCTAGGGAAGAGTCTTTTGAAGAAACTGAAATTTTTGCCCTACTACCGGGATCTCTTGATACAGATTTTATTTCTATTATTCCTTCATAAATTTCAGGAACTTCTTGAGCAAAAAGTTTAGCCAAAAATTGTGGGTGAGCTCTTGATAAAAATATTTGATGACCTTTTATATCTTGTTTCACTTCATAACAATAAGCTTTTACTCTATCTCCATTTTTTAAAATTTCTCTTTGTATTAGTTCTTCTTTTCTAATAATCCCCTCTGATCTACTTAGATCAACAATAACATTTCCATATTCTAATCTTTTTACTATCCCGCTAAGGATCTGTCCTTGTTTGTCTTTAAAGTCTTCATACTGTCTACTTTTTTCGGCCTCTCTCACTCTTTGTGAAATAACTTGTTTTGCACTTTGTGCTGCTATTCTACCAAAATCTACTTGGGGAAGTTCCTCATAAATTTTGTCTCCTAATTTTAAATCTTTATTTGCTTTATCTTTAAGAGTTGCGTCTTTAAGCAAAATCTCTTTTACTGGATCTTCCACTTTTTCTACTATTGTTAAAACTTTTTGAATCTTTATTTTGCCGCTTTCTCTATCTATTTTAGCTTCAATATCATTTTCAAAACCAAATTTGCTGTATGCAGCTCTTTGAATTGCTGTTTCCATTGAACTAAGGATAAGTTCTTTATCGATGGACTTTTCAGCAGCCACTGCGTCTACTACTCTTAAAAGTTCCTGCTTATCTAAACCTCTATTTAACATAATTTTTGTTCCGCCTAAAAAAAAATGGGCAAAAGCCCATTTCTAGTTTTCAGGTAGATTACAATTATACTTAATTTATATCTTTATTCTTTTCAAGAATTACTTTTTAAATATTGATGTTTTATCAGTTTTTTCCCATGAAAAAGCACCATTTGCCTTAGGTTCCCGTCCAAAATGACCATAAGCAGCAGTGCACTCATATATAGGTTTATTTAAATTTAGCATCTCCCTTATTCCTCTCGGGCTAAGATCAAAGTTATTTTTAATCAAATTTTCAACATGCTTTTCTTTTTCCTTGTCTCCATCAAAAAGATTAACATAAATAGAAAGTGGTTTGGAAACGCCAATGGCGTAAGATAATTGAATTTCGCACCTTGATGTAATTTTTGACGCTACAATATTCTTAGCGACATATCTCGCAGCATAAGCAGCTGATCTATCAACTTTGCTTGGATCTTTTCCTGAAAAAGCTCCACCGCCATGTCTAGCTGCACCACCGTAAGTATCAACAATAATTTTTCTCCCAGTTAAACCTGAGTCTCCATCCGGTCCTCCAATAATAAATTGGCCTGTAGGATTTACATAAAAATTTTCATCTTTAAGTCCAGATAATAATTTTTTTGGAATTGCTTTTTCCAGATAAGGTCTAACGATCTCCTTAACTTGTTTTTGACTAACTTCAGGTGAATGTTGAGTTGAAATTACTACAGCTGTTACTTCTACTGGTTTATCATTTTCATATTTAAGAGTTACTTGACTTTTAGAATCAGGTTCAAGATTTTTTACTTTTCCACTTTTTCGATCAGAAGCCATAAGCTCTAAAATTTTGTGTGAGTAATAAATTGGAGCTGGCATTAAAACTTCAGTTTCGTTACAGGCATATCCAAACATAATACCTTGGTCTCCAGCTCCTTCGTCTTTATTTCCTTTAGAGTCAACTCCCATAGCTATATCTGAAGATTGAGAATGAAGATGAATATCGATATCGCAATTTTTCCAATGGAAACCTTTTTGTTCGTATCCAATATCTTTAATACAATTTCTTACCTTTTCTTCTAATTTATCTTTTTTTATTTCAGGGCCTCTGGTCTCACCTGCTAAAACAACTTTATTAGTCGTTGTTAAAGTTTCGCATGCCACCCTTGAGAATGGATCTTTAGAAATATATGAGTCTACAACCATATCTGAAATGCGATCACAAACTTTATCTGGATGACCTTCAGATACAGACTCGCTAGTAAATAAATAATTTTTTGAATTCATTAATTTTTAAATTTACGTAAAATTAAAAAAGTGAAGATATATGTAATTAAAACTAAGAAGAATATCAAACTTTTTTTAATGTCACTTTTATTAGAGTTTACAACTGGTAATGATAACTCAATGTTTCCAACTTCATTAGGTTCTAATTGATTTAAAATTTTCCCATGTGGATCGATGAATACGCTTTTACCTTTGTTAGCAGACCTTATTGTAAAAACCCCACTTTCTATTGATCTGAAAACAGCTTTAGAAAAATGTTGATATGGTCCTATGCTTTCACCAAACCAAGCATCTTCGGATATATTGATTACAAAATTAAAATATTCTTTTTGGACATCAACGAGTTCTGGAAAAATAATTTCATAACAAATTAAAGGTAGCAATTTGATTTGCGAATTATTAAAATTTATATTTATTGTAGAATTTGTCTCTCCCTTTGAAAATGATGAATAACCAGGAGTAATTTTTTTTAATCCCAAAAAACTTAGATATTTTTCAAAAGGTAAAAACTCACCAAATGGTACCAGTTTTTTTTTATCATATTTAGATATAATATTAAATTCATTATCTAGAATAATAAGACTATTAAAATACTTTATTTCATTCTTGGATATTTTTTCTGTATTTGATCCAATTATAATTAAATGATTTTTAGAAAAATTATTTTTAAATTTATTTTTTATTTTTTTATTGTTTTTTATATTATTAAAATTTTGACTTGAGAAAGTACCCTCAGGCCAGACAAAAATTGTTTTTTTTTCTTTTTTTGGCTCGCTATACTTAATTAATTTTGTAGTAACAGATTCAATATCCGTAAAATCAGAAAGATTGATACCAGCTGTAACGATTTTAAAATTTATTAAATCTTTTTTATCTTTGTGACTACTTGAATTTATTTTATAAGATCCATAAAAATAATTTGAGAATAAAAAAATCAAAATGATTAATAAAAATGAATATTTTGCTTTATTTTTAAAAAAAAGTACTGCTGGTGAAAAAAAAATCATTATTGTTAGAATGTTAAGTGAATAAAAACCCAAAGAACTTAGTAGTTGTAAATTTTCAGGTATCGCAGATAGACTATAAATCCATGAATTCCAAGGAAATCCAGTCAAAATTGTTCCTCTTAAAAAATCAGCTAAACCAAAAAAAGTACTGAATAAAATTAATGAGGATATTTTTTCATCAACAAAATTTCCCAAAAAAATAATTGGCAATGAAAAAAATATAGATAAAAATAATGGAATTAGTATCAGACCAAATGGAATAAAAATTTTAAAAGAACTGTCAAATGTTAAAGAATAAACGATCCAATAAATATTAAAAAAGAAAAAACCAAAACCAAAAAAAGTCCCCAAAATAAATAAATTTTTTTTAAATGGTTTTTTTCTGTAGATACCTTTAGATTTTTTTTTTACATACAAAATAAGTAAAAACAAGCCTGAAAGTGAAAAAAAGTTAAATATAAAATAGTTAAAGGGTTGAAAACTTAAAGTTGATAGTCCACCTAAAATTAATGGGAAGACATATAAAATAAATATTCTATTATTAAAAAATTTAATCATTTATTTTTTTAAGTAATTTGTTTTCAAGTCTTCTCATTTTATAAAAGTCTTTATTTGTATAATGTTTGTGTCCTAATAAATGAAGAAAACCATGTATCCAGAGTTTATTAAATTGTTTAGTAAATTCCTTCTTGTTATTTTTAGTAATTTTATAATAATTTAAAATTATATCTCCTAAATATAAATCTTTAATGTTCTCGATTTTCTTTTTTGCTTCTTCTTTTCTATAGAACGGAAAAGATAAAACATCTGTAGTTTTATTTTTTTTTCTAAACTTTTTATTTAATTTTTTTATTTCTTGATTTCCTCCCAGCAAAATTGTGAAAGTTATTTTATTCTTTTTAAATTTAGGAATTGCTTTAATTAATTCTTTAGATTTTTTATTTAAATATTTTTTTGGATTAGGAATATATTTTTTCCAATTTTTATTTTTAATAAAAACATCAATTTTTATCATTAAATTTTTTTTGATAAGCTTGAATAATTTTTGCTACCAAAGGATGTCTAACTACATCATTATGATCAAATTCTACTACTTTTATCTCTTTAACCGATTTTAATATTTTCATTGATTTTGCTAGTCCTGAATCATTTTTATTAATTAGATCTACTTGTGATGGATCGCCATTAACAACCAATTTTGAATTTTCTCCAATTCTTGTTAAAAACATTTTTATTTGAGTTAAGGACGCGTTTTGGGCTTCATCTAGTATCGCAAAAGAATTTTTTAAAGTTCTACCTCTCATAAAAGCTAACGGTGCTATTTCTATCTCGCCAGTTTCTATTTTTTTTTGTATTTTTTCATAACCAAATAAATCATATAAAGCATCATAAAGAGGCCTTAAATAAGGATCTACTTTGTCTTTCATGTCGCCGGGTAAAAATCCTAATCTTTCACCCGCTTCTACTGCTGGTCTCGACAATATAACCCTTTCAACTTTTTTTTCCATTAACATGCTAACTCCTACGGATACGGCTAGATAACTTTTTCCTGTACCAGCAGGACCTAAAGACATAATAATTTTCTCGTTAAGAAGATAATTTAGATATTCAGATTGTTTTTTTGATCTTGGAATAACTGATCTTTTAGGAGTCTTAATTATTTGACCCAAAGGACTAATATTATTTTTTACTTTTCCATCTATATTAGACATTTCACTTTTTGTAGATTGAATTATATCATTATTTTCTATTGAATTTGTTATAAGAAATTTATTTACTAAAAATTTCAAAGACTCTGATACATTTGAAATTGAACTTGTATCACCTTTAACAGTTATAGAATTGCCTCGAAAAAAAAGCTTTGTTTTAGTCAATTTCTCAATCTGGTTTAAGTTTGAATTAAATTCTCCAACAACAGCCATAAGAATCTTATTGTCAAATATTTTTATACTGAGTGTCTCTGAGTCAATTTTTTTAATATAGATTTGTTTATTAAGATTTCTAACCTCTGACATTATGCAGCTACTTCTTTTTTAAAAAATTTTTTAGCCCCAAAAAGAGAGTTTCGATTATTGCCAGTTATTTCAACATTAATTATCTCTCCAATGTCTTTATCACTTGTGGATTCTACTATAACAGGTGTCAAATCTTCTGTTCTTCCAAAATATTTATTTTGATTTTTCATTTTATTTTCAATGAGAACTTTTTTAATTTTATTTATTTCACTTTTATTCTTATTAATTTGAATTTTTTCTAGTAAATTTTGTACTAAATTTAATCTATTTTTTTGAGTTTTACTATCTAGTAAATTTTGCGTAGAGGCGGGTGTACCAGGTCTGGGGTTATAAATAAATGAAAATGAATTTATAAATTTCACCTTTTTTATTAAATCTATTGTTTGAAAAAAATCTTTTTCATCTTCCCCAGGATAACCTATTATAAAGTCACTAGAAAACTTTATCTCTGGTTTTACTATCAACAATTCTTTAATTATCGACAAATATTTTTCTTTAGTATATTTGCGATTCATATTTTTGAGAATTTTATTTGATCCACTCTGGACAGGCAAATGAAGAAAAGGCATTAGTTTTGGTAAACTCCTGTAAGATTTTATAAGGTCTTGTGACATATCTGCTGGGTGTGAAGTTGTGTAACGAATTCTTTTAATTTCTTCAATTTTACTTAGCTCAAAAATTATATCTGATATTTTGTAATTTTTTTTAAAATCTTTATAATGATAAGCATTAACATTTTGACCAAGTAAAGTAATCTCTTTAGTTCCTTTTAAAACCATTTTATTTGCTTCATTGATAATTTCTTGTGGTGATCTAGAATATTCTGATCCTCTGGTATAAGGAACAACACAAAAACTACAAAACTTATCACAGCCTTCCTGGATGGTTAAAAAAGACGAAACTTTAGAATTTTTATTTTCTACATTCTTCAGAGTATCAAATTTTTCAATTACATCAAAATCAGTAAAATTTATTTTTTCTTTTTTATAACTGATATTATTAAGAATTTCTGGAAAATGATGATATGATTGTGGTCCAATCACAGCATCAATATATTTCTCTCTTTTCAACATTTCCTCGTTCTCGGCCTGCGCTACACAGCCAGTAATTAGGACTAGTGGTTTTTTTTTATTTCTATAACTTTTTTTTAATCTACCAATATCTGAATATACTTTTTCGGTTGCTTTTTCTCTTATATGACAAGTATTTAAAATATAACAATCTATATCAAAGATATTTTCTGTCTTTGTGTAGCCTGCTTTTTCAACCAAATCAGATATACGATTACTATCGTATTCGTTCATTTGGCACCCATAAGTTTTAATAAAAAATTTCTTAGTCAATTTTAGTTTTTTTTAATTTTAGAACCGTATAACTCTAATCTGTGATCAACTAGTTTATAACCATATTTTTCGGCAACTTTTTTTTGAAGTTTTTCAATTTCTTCATCGACAAACTCGACAATTTCACCTGAGTTAATATCTATTAAGTGATCGTGGTGTTTTTCAGTAATTGGTTCATATCTTGATTTACCTTCTCTGAAATCATGCCTTTCTAAAATACCAGCTTCTTCAAACAACTTCACGGTCCTATAAACAGTTGCTATACTAATGTTTTTATCAATAGCAGCGACTCTTTTATGTAGCTCATCAACGTCTGGGTGATCTTTAGTACCATAAATTTCTTTTGAGTCGGACATTACTTTAGCTATGACCCTTCTTTGGTCTGTTAGACGGACCCCTTTTGATTTACATTTTTCCTCAATTTTATTCATTATAATAATTTAACTTAAATATAGTGGTTTAATCAATTTATTTTGTATTAAATTTTTTTTATTAATAATTCAATATTTTCAAGGTCAAATTTGCTTAAATGAACACTTTTAAATCCATAAATTTTAGCTCTTTTGGCTATTTTAATACCTTTTGCAACAGCAAGTGAAATCCTTATACTTGAAAAACTTCCTGGCCCAACATTAACTAATATTGAAAAATTTTCGTTAATTTCCACCTTTTTTTCACTAATAAAATCTAATATGTTATTAACAAGTGACTTATTGTTTTTTATATTTGTTTGAAACTTTTTTGTAAAAAAATTATTATTGATTTTAAGTCCAATTATATCATTTTGACCTGTGAAACTTATTATTAAAAAATCCTCAATTTTATTTTTTGTCATATCTTTCTCATTTTTTTATGAATTTTCATATTCTAAAACAAAAAATGATGAAGACAAAGGGATTATCTCGATAATGTACCATAGATTTGAGGAAAACAAATACCCATCGACCAATATTAAGATAAAGGACTTCAAATTACATTTAAAAATTATTAAGGAATCTGGTTTTAAATTTTTGTCCGAAAAAGATTTTAAAAACTATATAAATACAAAAGATAATTCAAAAAAAATTTTACTAACTATAGACGATGGTTTTTCATCTTTTTATGAAAATGCTTGGCCAGTTCTAAAAAAAGAAAAGATTCCATTTATACTGTTTGTGAACACCGAAAATATTGGTTCTTCTGGATATATGGATTGGAAGGAGCTAAAAAATATTTTAAAATATGATTTTGTTCACATCGGTAATCATAGTCATTCTCATGGTTATCTTGTTGATAAAACGGATCAAGAGATAAAAAACGATATCAAGAAATCGATAGAAATTTTTGAGAATAAATTGAACTATAGGACAGAGTTTTTTGCTTACCCTTTTGGAGAATATAAAAATTCATACAAAAAAATTGTAAAAGAATTAGGTTTTAGTTATGCGTTTGGTCAACACTCAGGTGTAATGGACTCTACCAAAGATAAATTTGAATTACCAAGATTCCCTATAAATGAAAAATATGGAGAAATTCAAAGATTTAAGGGGTTACTTAAAACAATCCCTTTGCCATTCAAAAAAATTATTCCGGATGAGAAATATTTAAGTGATGAAAATAATCCTCCAAATGTTCAAATTGATTTTTTTCAAGATGGTCCAAGTATCAAAAATATAAATTGTTATTCAAATGAACTTAATGAATGGAGAAAAACTAAATTGAAATTTTTAAGTGATAAAAAATTACAAATTAATCTTGATGGAAAATTTACAACTGAAAGAGGAAGAATTAATTGCTCTATTAGAGAAAAAAATGGTGATTGGAGATGGCTTGGTTTACAGTTCGTGATCTCTGATTTATAAAGTTAAAGAACTATCTTTTCTAGTATTCAATAGTATAGAGTTATCAAAATCAGTTAAATTGTTCTGTAATATTATTTGCCTTAAAATTTTAACATATTCTTTTCCAGTTTGTGCATAGCTTTCTAGATGGTCGACTAAATCTAATCCAGAGAGATTATCACCTTTTTTTCTTAAAGAGGCTCTCGTATCTCTGAAACTTCTGTAGCTTTTATGAGTATTGAGATTTTTTTGATAGGCGACCACAGAAGAGCGTAAAATTGAAAATTTGAGTATTTTGTGGTTACCCTCTGTATCCTTTGGCTTAATACCCTCCTTGTTCCATGTCCACTGACCAAACATTGCATTTCCTTCCAAAGCAAACCTTGAGGTTCCCCAGCCACTTTCCTTCGCAGCTTGTGCAATAGCAAGAGATGTGGGAACAGTGTCCATTCTAATCTTTAATTCTGTTATATCTTCATTTTTAATTTCATAATCTTGAAATCTTCTTTTAAGCCATCTCTTTTCTCCCATCGTATTTGTTTGTTTTCCAAGTATTTTAAATAATTTTTTTCTATTTTCTAAAATTTTATTATTTTCATCTATAATCAAAGGCAAAACTATTTTAATAAAAGTTTCTTTTCTTTTTGTCGTACTTTTTATATTTTTTAGATCAGGTGGTAATTTGGAAAGATAAATAGGTTTTACACTTTCACCTAATCTTATCGAATCTAGGTCATACTTAAGATTTTCGAATAAATTAAGTGTAATCTGAGTGTCCAAGCTTACCTTATTATCAACTCCTTTTTTGTTTTTATCTATTTTCGTATTAAATTCTTGTTTTGCTGCGAAATTTTTGTTTGATTTGTACTCTTTAGCGACATGAGTAAACTTTATTTCTGTTGTTACAGTTTTAATATAAGGTCTAATACTAAATAAACTTATAACAAAAATTATTAAAAATATTGTAAGGAAAATGTTGGTTAAAACTTGTTGTTTGAAATTGATTTCCGCTATTTTTTTTTTATTATAGCTATGCTCTGGAAGTCGTACTTTATTTTTTAAAAGTATTAATTCGATCTGAGAAGTGGTTAATTTCTTTCTTGAATTAAAGTAGTTTCTGATTTCACTAATTTTATAAAATCTTGCTAATTCTATTAATTGATCCCTATAAGACAAACTTTTTTTCATTTTTATCTTTGTGTAGCTTCAACTGACTTAACTTCTTTTACATAGTGACATAACAAGTTTTGAACACCTTTTTTTAAAGTCATTAAAGAACTGGGGCAACCTGAGCAACTCCCTCTAAGCTCTACTGTCACAACTCCATCTTTAAATGAAACAAATTTTATATCTCCACCATCACGGGCCACTGCTGGTCTAATTTTACTATCGAGTACCTCGATAATTTGACTTACTGTTTTATCTTTAGTCGTTTTTAAATTGTCATTCATACTCTCTTTATCAGATAGTATTGGTCCTTTATTTTTATAAAAAAAATCATTTAAAGAAGAAATTACTGTTGGTTTTATAATTTCCCATTTTGCATTTTCATTTTTTTTAACACTTAAAAAATTTTCAGAAAATAAAATTAGCTCTACACCTTCAATACTTAGAAGGTTTTTCACGTGATTATTTTTAACTTTTTCAATATCACTTTTTTGAAATTCTTTGACTCCAACAGAAGAGATTTTTGATTTTGTCAAAAATTTAATTGCATTTGGATTTGGTGTATTTTCAATTTCAATCATTTGTAAATTTTACCATATTCGAACTATTAAACAAAACCAATTATTTCCTTAACATCTTTTAAATTTTTATTTGCTATTAACCTTGCCTTTTCTGTCCCTTCTTTAAGGGTTTTTAATAAATAATTTTCATCATTAATAATTTCTTTTATTTTTTTACCTATTGGACAAATAACCGCAATTAAAGCATCGGATAACTCACCTTTAAATTTTGAAAATTCCTTTCCATTCATTTGACTCAATGTTTTTTCGATAGAATTGTTTGTAATGAATGAATAAATATTTAATAAATTTAATGCCTCAGGCCTTGTCTCAAGCTCTTTCAGATCTTTTGGTATCGGTTTAGAGTCAGTTTTAGCTTTTTGTATTTTTCTTTTTATTTCGTCCTCATTATCTTTTAAATCGATTCTTGAATATTCAGACTCTTCAGATTTACTCATCTTTTTTTTTCCATCACGTAAGCTCATTACTCTTGAAATTCTTTTTTGTATTAAAGGTTCAGGTATTGGAAAAAAATTATCACAATTAAAATCATTATTAAATTTTTGGGCTATATCTCTAGCTAATTCTAAATGTTGTTTTTGGTCCTCCCCAACAGGAACGTGGGTTGCCTTATAGAGTAATATATCTGCAGCCATAAGATTTGGATAAACATATAGTCCAACACTAGCATTTTCTTTTTTTGAACCTGCTTTTTCTTTAAATTGAGTCATTCGACTCATCCAACCAATTCTAGATACACAATTAAATATCCATGCCAACTCGCTATGACCATTAATCGAAGATTGATTAAAAATTATACTTTTTTTAGGATCCAGACCACATGCAATAAAACTTGCTGTTGTCTCCAAAGTATTTTTTCTCAGTTCTGATGGATTTTGGAAAACTGTTATAGCATGAAGATCTACAACACAATAAATGCATTCCATTTTTGTTTGCAAATCAACGAAATTTTTCATTGCGCCTAAATAGTTTCCTAAATGTAAGTTGCCTGTTGGTTGAACTCCTGAAAAAGTTATATTTTTAAATTTCGTACTCATTTTAGTTTGTAGTTTTTTATCCTTAGTACACCTAATATATTTGCGCTTAAAAGATATATAGTAGCTGATGAGACTATCACAATTAACAGGTAAATTAATTTAAATTTGACAGCATATTGAAACTTATCCTCAAAATAATATAAATTAAAATGAAGAGTTAAACACATAAGAATTGTTGCAAACGAAATTTTTAAAAAATTAATTAATGTTTTATTTTCTAGTTCAAGTATTTTATTTTTTTGTAAAAGGATATAATAAATCAAAACACCAATCCAAGTTGAAATTGAGGTTGCAATTGGAATAATAATAAATCCATATTTTTTGAAAAAAACTACACTTATTATTATATTAATAATCATTACCAACACGGATATGTAAAATGGTAACTTTGTATTGTCTCTAGCAAAATAAAAATTAGATAAAACTTTTATTAAAGCAAAAGCTGGCACACCGATTGCAAAAAAAGTTAATGCTGAGGATGTGAGAGCTATATCGTTTTCAGAAAAAGTTCCATATCCAAATAAACAATTTATTATTTGCTCGCTAGCTAAAAATAAACCGAATGTTGCTGGCAAAGAAAAAAGCAATGATAGTTCTATGGACTTATTCTGAATTATATTTGTTAAGTTAATATTATTTGACTTTATACTTTTTGAAAGATTCGGCAAAACTACGGTGCTAACTGCAATTCCAGCAATTGCTAAATTTATTTGATAAATTCTATCTGCATAATACAAATAGGATACGGCTCCAGACTGAAAAGAAGCGATTATTGTACCAATTAGAATATTTATCTGTGTTATGCCAGAAGAAAAAATGCTTGGGAGTAATTTTCTAAAAAATTTTTTAAGGTTTTTTTTAATTTTAAAAATAAATTTTATATTAGGAAAATAAAATTTTTTGGTAAAGAATAATAAAATAATGAACTGGAGCAAACCAGATAAAGTTACTCCGATTGATAAATTTTTTGCATAACTTTGATTAAAATAAAAAGAAAATAATAAACAACCAATTAATATTACATTAAGCACAATTGGTGCAGCAGCTGCAGCTGCAAATTTATTATTTGTATTTAATATTCCAGATAATAATGATGACAAAGTTACAAATAACAAAAATGGAAAAGTAATTCTAGTAAATTCAACAGCAAGATTAAACTTTTGAGAGTCCTCAAAAAAACCTGGAGCAATTAAATAAACTAATAGAGGTGTAAATATTTCAACTATTAAAATAAATATTATTAAGAAAATTAATAATAAATTAAAAATTTCATCAGCAAATTTTTTTCCCTTTTTGCTGTTCTTCAATTTTTCATCCGCATAGCTCGGTATAAAAGCTGCATTAAAAGTTCCTTCGGCAAACAGACGTCTAAATGTGTTCGGTATTCTGAATGCTACAAAAAAAGCATCTGCATATATGCTTGTTCCTAGAAAGAATGCTATTAGAATGTCCCTCAAATATCCTAAAAGTCTACTTATAAGAGTATAAAAACTAAAAATTGATGCAGAGGATAATAAATTCATAATTAAGCCAAAATTATTAGTGATTTAATATCATTTATATTACATACTCAAAAATTAATGACAAAAAAATCAAAAATTGATCATTACACTGACAAAGAAGCATTAGACTTTCATAATAGAGGAAAGTCTGGCAAAATTGAGATTATTTCGTCAAAATCTTTAACAACAAAAAGAGACCTGTCACTTGCTTATTCCCCGGGTGTAGCTGTTCCTGTTAAAGAAATTTCAAGAAATCCTGATGCAGCATATGATTATACAAGTAAAGGAAACTTGGTGGCAGTAATAAGTAATGGATCAGCAATTTTGGGGTTAGGTGATCTGGGTGCTCTTGCTTCAAAACCTGTGATGGAAGGTAAGGCTGTATTGTTTAAAAGGTTTGCTGATATAGATGCGATTGATATCGAAATTGATAATAAGAACCCAGACGAGATAATTAAATGTATTCAGAATATTGGGAATAGTTTTGGAGGTATAAACTTAGAAGATATTGCAGCGCCAGACTGTTTTGTGATCGAAAAAAAATTAAGAGAAACTTTAGATATTCCAATATTTCATGATGATCAACACGGCACAGCAATTATCACATCAGCAGCACTTATAAATGCTTTAGATTTGTCTAAGAAAAAACCTGGAGATGTAAAAATTGTAATCAATGGTGCTGGGGCATCTGCTTTAGCGTGTGCGAATCTTTTTAAAAGTATTGGAATAAAAAAACAAAACATAGTTATGCTTGATAGAAAAGGAGTAATTTATAAAGGCAGAGATAATATTGATCAATTTAAATCTGCATATGCAGTGGAGACTAAACTTAGAACATTAAAACAAGCAATAAAGGGAGCAGATGTATTCTTAGGTTTGTCAGTAAAAAATGTTCTAGATAAAGACATGATAAAATCTATGGCAAAAAATCCAATAATATTTGCATGTGCAAATCCAGATCCCGAGATAAAACCTGAATTAGTGGATGAAGTAAGATCAGATGCTATAGTTGCCACTGGCAGATCAGACTATCCTAATCAAGTAAATAACTTAATTGGATTTCCGTATATATTCCGAGGTGCTCTTGATGTAAGAGCAAAAGAAATAAATGAAGATATGAAAATTGCTGCAGCTAAATCTATAGCTGCTCTTGCAAGAGAAGAAGTGCCTGACGAAGTAGTAAATGCTTATGGTGGCGAAAGACCACATTATGGTAAAGAATATATTATACCGTCAACTTTTGACCCAAGATTAATAAGTAGAATACCTGCGGCAGTCGCACAAGCTGCAATAAAAAGTGGTGTGGCTAGAAAAAAAATTTCAGATATTGAAACATATAAAGACCAACTAGCTAATAGACTTGATCCTTCAATGAGTATTATGCAAGGTATCAATTCTCAGGTAAAGAAAAGACCAAAAACTGTTGTTTTTGCTGAAGGTGAAGACCAAAGCATGTTGAAAGCTGCAGTGGCATATAAAAATAGTCGTTTAGGAACACCAATAGTTATAGGAAATGAAAAAAGAGTAAAAGAACAATTGAAAGAAATTGGATTAGATGAAAATTATAAAATTAAAATTGTGAACTCTACAAATAAAGAGAAGAGAGAACTATATACAAAAAAATTATATGCCAAATTACAAAGAAAAGGTCTTTTAGAGAGAGATGTGGACAGATTAATTAGAAATGACAGAATTATTTGGGGATCTTCTATGGTCGATTGCGGAGATGCTGATGCCATGGTGACAGGAAATATAAGACATTATGCTGCATCCATTGAGAGTTTAAAAAAAGTTGTAGAAGCAAGACAGGGGGAAATTTTATTTGGTCTTAACATGTTAGTAACATCCAAAAAAACTGTTTTCATTGCTGACACTCAAGTTAATGACTTTCCGTCTGCTGAAGATTTAACAAAAATTGCAGAGTCTAGTGTGAGAGTGGCAAAACTGTTTGGTTTTGATCCTAAGGTAGCTTTTTTATCACATTCTACTTTTGGTAAACCTAGTTCAAGAAATACAAAACATGTAAGAGAAGCAATTGAACTCTTAAAAAATAAAAATGTAGATTTTGACTTTGACGGCGAGATGCAACCAGATGTAGCTTTAAACCCAAAATATAAGGAGACATATCCTTTCTCTAAAATAGTGGGTAGTGCCAATATTTTAATAATGCCAGCTCTTCATAGTGCGGCTATATCAACTAAATTAATGAAAACCATTGGTGGGGCAAAAATAATTGGGCCACTCTTAATTGGTTTGGGACTGCCTATTGAAATTGCACCTCTAAGGTCATCTGCAAATGATATATTAAATTTGGCATCAGTAGCTGCATACTCATCAGAGGTTATAGATTACAAAAATAAAAAAAATTAATTTTTGTTTCTACTAAGTTCCTCAACTAAAATTATACTTGGAACTATTTTTTTTACTCCATAGATTTCTTGAGCTTCTTTGATGACATTTCTTTTTTCTTCTTGTGTAAGAGAAATTCCAAATATATAAGTTTTTCCATTTATAGTATCAATATTATAGTTAGAAGCTTTAATGTTTTTATTAAAAATCATTGCTGCTCTCAACTGTGTCGTTATCAAAGCATCTTTTGCAGAATTTTTGAAATTTGTTTCTCCTTTTATTGTGATAGCAGTTTTTACAGATCTTACACCTTTGGTCTCCCATGCTAATTTTATAATTTTCAGTTTTTCTTCTGGTTCATCAACTTTACCAGATAAGAATATATTTCCATCAAGAACTTTTGTGCTTACATAAACTAAATATTTCTTTTCCGTTAATGCTAATCTTGCTGTAAGATTTTTTTGCATTATCGAGTCATCAATTTGCATCCCTACTGTTCTTGGATCATATGCCACACTAACACCTGAACCAAATATTCCAACCGAGGAACTTCCTACACATGAATGTAAATAAAAAAATAATAGTATTAAAATAGGTAACTTTTTCATTTTTTTTTAATCCTCAAGCACAACTCATATACTTTATTTTTTGGTAAGTCATTTTTTTCTGATATCAGTTTTACTACATCTTTTAAAGTATATCTCTTCAAATATTTTGATATTTCAGCATTTAATTTCTCTGAATTTAAAATTAATTTACTCTTTTTGTTTGAAACTTTATGTGACAAAACAACTGTAATTTCACCTTTTATTTTTTCTTTAAATTTTTCAATTTTTTCAAGATTATATCTATAAAAAGTTTCGTGAATTTTAGTCATTTCTCTTGCAATTAAGATATTTCGATCTATAAAAAATTTCTTAAATATATTTATATAAAAATTTATTTTTAATGCTGGTATAAAAAAAACTATATTATATTTGTATTCTTGTAACCCATCACAAATTTTTTCTGTTTCGCTTTTTTTTTTAGGCAAAAAACCATAAAAAAAATATTGATCTGTAAATCCAGACACACTCATTGCAGTGGTTATTGCTGAAACGCCTGGTATAGGAAATATTTTTATATCCTTTTTTATACATTCTTTTAACAATATAAGTCCTGGGTCAGATAGAATTGGCGTGCCTGCATCCGAAATTATAGAAATTAATTTACCATCTTTAATCCCATTTATAACAGAATCGATATTTTTTTTTTCATTAAACTTGTGATTTGAAACTAGTTTCTTTTTTATTCCATAATGATTAAGCAATTTAATTGATCTCCTCGTATCCTCGCATAGAATTTGGTCTGACTTTTTTAATACATTTAAAGCTCTTAATGTAATATCCTCTAGATTCCCTATAGGAGTTGAAACTATGTATAAACCTGGTAAAAAATAATTCATAAAAATGAAAAAAATTTTTAATATAATTTTATATTATTTTTTAATCACTTTTAACATATCTGTTATTGCTGATGAAAAACCTGGTGAAAAATTTTTAAAAATTGGAGTTTTAGCGCCACTTTCTGGAGAATTTAAAGATATAGGTAATTCTGTTCTTTATTCAGCTAATCTTGCTTTACACGATATAGGAGAAAAAAATATTAAAATATTTCCAAAGGACTCTGGATCAAATAAAGAAAAAATTTTGAAGGCCTGTGAAGAGTTTCAGGAAGAGGGTATCAAAATTGTAATAGGTCCTGTCGACTCAAAATTTATAAAAGAACTTAACAAATTTGACGATTTAATTTTTTTATCATTATCAAATATGGACTCGGAGATAAAAAATAATGTCATAATGATGGGAATCAATTTAGAATCGCAGTTGCTTGCGATTCAGAATTTTATAAATAAAAATAAAAGAAATAAAACTATAATATTGTATCCTAATAACGAGTTTTCTAATTATGTAGAGAGAGAGATAGGAAAACTTAGCTTCAAAAAAAAACTTTTTAAATACAGCGAAGATCCAAAAGTATTAACAAAACAAATTGAAAAATTGACAAATTATAATCAGCGAAAAATTAATCTTGAGAGTAGAATAAAAAAATTAGAAAAAAATGAAGATTCAGAAAGTCTAAAAGAGCTAAATCTCTTAAATCAAAAACATACTTTAGGAAATGTTAATTTTGACTCTGTTATAATAATTGATTTTGGCAATGGATTGAAGAGTGTTTTAACTTCGTTAGCTTATACAGATGCTTTGGGAGAGGATATTTTAATTATTACTGCAAACCAATGGTTTAATAATGATATTCTGAGTGAAACTTCTATTAATAATTTTTACTTTCCTTCAATAAATCTTAAGAATTTTATTAAATTTAATTCAAAGTTTAATCAAAACTATAATTATACGCCGCCAGAAATTGCAATCCTGGCATATGATAGCATTGGTTTATTATATTATTTTTGGAAAAATGATGTCAAAATAAATGCTACAAAAGATTTTAATATGAAAAGAGAAATTAAAGCAAAAATTGGAAAATTTAAGATTTCTCAAAATAAAATTATACAAAAATTAGAAATATATAAATTAAGTGAGAATAAGTTTATTAAAAGTAGTCCTTAATTCTTTTCTCTAACTTTTTATAAGCAATATATCTATGGTCAATTAAGAATTTTTCTTTATAACTCATTTCACCAAAAGTTTTTTTATAACCTACTGGGGTAAAAATAGGATCGTAACCAAAGCCATTTTTTCCCTTTATGGATGATATGTTTCCCTTAATAACCCCCTCCTCTGAAACATTTTTTCCATTTGGCCACCAAATGGTTAGGCTGCAAGTAAATTGTGCTCCGGCCGTTTTGTTTTTTTCTTTTACCTTTTTGACTATTTCATCCATAGCATTTTTAAAACCACCAAGATTATCTGCCCATCTTGATGAATAAATTCCTGGTTGGCCACCCAAACAATCTACCTCCAATCCAGAATCATCAGATAAAGTGATTAATTTAGTTTTTTCACAAAAATATTTTGCTTTAATCTTTGAATTCTCCAAAAATGTATTACCATTTTCAATAGGAACACCAAGTTTAAAAGTTTCGGGTGAAATTTTTACAATATTATCCGGTAACAAGTCACTTATTTCTTTGAATTTACCGCTATTATTGGTGCCTATTAGTATTTTTTTAATTTTAGTCATAAGGGTCTAGAAATAAAATATTTGCTAACTATATAATAATTATGAGTAAATTAAACGACGAAGATAAGCAAAAAAATAAAAAAGAGGATCAGGCTAAAGAGGAAAAGAAAGAGCTTTCAACAGAAGATAAATTAAAAAATACTGAAGATAAGCTGTTAAGATCTCTTGCTGAGATTGAAAATCAAAGATCAAGGTTTGAAAAAGATATAAAAGAGGCAATCGAATTTGGTGGTTTTAGCTTTGCAAAAGAAAATTTGGCTATTTTAGATAATCTTCAAAGAGCTAAAATATCAATTAAAAGTGATCCAGAGGTTAAAGATAATAAAGATATAGAAAAATTTTTAAAATACTTTGACATTATTGAAAAGGATTTATTGTCAATTTTTAATAAAAATAAGATTAAAAAAATTGAGGCTTTAAATAAAAAATTTGATCCAAATTTTCACCAAGCAATGAACGAGGTCGAGAATGATAAAGTCGAGCCTGGAACTATAGTTATTGAAATTCAAACTGGTTACATGTTGGGAGAGAGATTGCTAAGACCGTCAATGGTCTCCGTATCTAAGAAAAAGCAACAGAAAGATAGCAAAATAAAGGAAAATAATGAAAAAAATAAGTAAAACCTGTCTTGCAGAAAAAAAAACAGCACCCATATATAAAGCATTATGAGTAGAGTAATCGGAATAGATTTAGGAACAACTAACTCTTGCGTTGCAATAATGGAAGGCAAGCAAGCAAAAGTTATTGAAAATGCTGAAGGTCAAAGAACAACTCCTTCGGTTGTTGCTTTTATCGAAAAAGATGAAAAATTAGTTGGTCAACCAGCAAAAAGGCAAGCTGTTACAAATCCTAATGATACTATATTTGCAGCAAAAAGATTAATTGGTAGAAATTTTGAGGATCCTTCAGTTAAAAAAGACGTAGAAAAAGTTCCATTTAAAATAATTAAATCTGAGAAAAATGATGCATGGATAGAAGCTAAGGGTAAAAAATATTCACCTTCTCAAATATCAGCATTTGTTCTTCAGAAGATGAAAGAGACTGCGGAAAAACATTTGGGTCAGCCAGTTACTAAAGCTGTAATAACCGTACCAGCATATTTTAATGACGCTCAGAGACAAGCAACAAAAGATGCGGGTAAAATAGCTGGTCTAGAAGTTTTAAGAATAATTAATGAGCCCACTGCAGCATCGCTTGCATACGGTTTAGATAAAAAAGGTGGAAAAAAAATTGCAGTTTATGATTTAGGCGGAGGTACTTTCGATGTATCAATTTTAGAA
>MDTG01134934.1_pt1 | contig 28563 bp, 26 predicted proteins | sample 811421 | NCBI WGS metagenome assembly MDTG01 (sample SAMN05326645, study PRJNA326480) | marine metagenome | isolation source: seawater | place: Pacific Ocean: South East | collected 2011
ATGGTGGCTACGGCGAGATTCGAACTTGCGACCCCATCATTATGAGTGATGTGCTCTAACCAACTGAGCTACGTAGCCTCCGATTGTTTTACTTCCCTCTCAGGAAGTGGCGCGTATTATGCGTATATGAACCTAGTGCGTCAACCCCTTTTTTTCGCCCTTTTGTTTAACTGCTTATTATCTGTTCGCCAGCGTTGTTATTTCCAGCAAAATAGCGCTTTTCGTCGTTTTATAACGCATTCAGCAGGGCTTACCTGCCTACATTTTCATCGATCATGTCATTGTTGAGAAAAGATAATTGTCAGCCAAGAATAAAAATTAAAGTGCTACCAGCAAGCTTAGGACGGCAAATAAGTACATTTTGTGTTCTCAACACGTTACTGGGGAAGACGTTTCGGGTAGATGCGACCGTAGCGCAATCGAATTATTGAGTGCTCAGTATACAAAATCGCCCAGATGCTTTGTTAGTGCTGGGGTTGAGACACAAAATGTGGCTCGAGTTGTTTAATCAGCGACGGCAAAAGATATGGTTTATCCGCCAGGTACTGCTGGGTTGTTATATTGGTATTATCAATCCAAAAAACATTGAGTTCTGGTGAGTGGATGAGCGCCAGTGAGGAATGAAAGTATTTTTCATAAAGCGCGTCGAGTTGACCCGCCTGAAAGGCTGTTTTTAATCCCTTTTCTATGCGAGCCGCCAATTCAGGCTGCTTGTCTGAGACATAGAAGTACATTGGCAGATAAGTCAGCATCGCTGTTCGTGTTGAATAGGTCAATGAGGGATATTGTTGGCTCAGGTTCACGTGTTCCCCTGTTAGCTCATAGGGACTGCGCATTAGCAGGTCAAATCGATTTGCTGTCAGCATAACAAATAAACCTTCATACCGGCTGCCGTAAACGATTCTGAAATGTTTATCTTCAAGAAAACGAGATGTTGACCAGCCGACGCCCTGACCAAACGAAAACTGATAGAAATCCTTCAGAGACGATACTTTATTTAGTGCAGGCAGAATGTTTGGCGTTGTAAAAAATAACCGATAGCTTGCCAATCCCCGAACGAGTGGAAAGGGGACTCTTATAGCAGCGTTGTTCCAGCGCTCTTTCGCATGCGAAACAGTCACAGAAAATTGCTCGCCAACCTCAAGCCCTTTTAGTTGCCTCTCAGGCAAGGTTTCCGTGCTGTGATAACGGATCTCGAATTCACCAAATTCCTGTCGGGTTGATTCCAGTGACAATTCCAGTAATGCATGGACATACTGCAAATGTGATGAAGCCCGGTTCATGTGGGGGACTTGCACTACTGTAACCGAATTGTCTGGGGCGGGCGATGAGATTGCCTCAGTGGAAAAAAGCGCGAGAGAAAGCACGGCGCATACAAACAACTTCATTGATAGCGACTTTTAAATGAATCCCGCGTAAGAATAGTGTGCTTTGATGACAAAAGCGAAAAAGATGTGAATAAAAATAAACAGGTTGGAAGGAAAAGTGCACAAAAAAGCCCGACGATTGCCGGGCTTCTGATTATTTAGATGTTGAAGCGGAAGTGAATGACATCGCCATCTTTCACGATGTAGTCTTTACCTTCCAGACGCCATTTACCGGCATCTTTTGCCCCTTGTTCGCCGTTGAATTCGACAAAGTGGTCGTAACCAATGATTTCAGCGCGGATAAAACCTTTTTCAAAGTCGGTATGAATTTTACCTGCGGCTTGTGGTGCGGTAGAACCTTCTGGGAATGTCCAGGCACGCACTTCTTTCACGCCAGCCGTAAAGTACGTCTGCAAAGTCAGCAGGTTGTAGCCAGCGCGAATTACTCGGTTTAACCCCGGCTCTTCTAGGCCCATATCAGCCATGAACTCTTCGCGATCTTCGTCGTCCAGTTCGGCAATGTCCGATTCAATGGCTGCACATACTGCAACTACCACGGCGTTTTCTTCAGCTGCGATTGCCTTGACCTGATCCAGGTAAGGGTTGTTCTCGAAGCCATCTTCATTCACGTTAGCAATATACATGGTGGGCTTCAGCGTAAGCATGTGCATATAGCTAATAGCCGCCAGTTCTTCTTTTTCTAACGGCAGAGAGCGCAGCAGTAAACCTTCATCCAGATGCGGCTTGATTTTTTCCAGCACTTTCATTTCAAACTTGGCATCGGCGTCACCACCTTTTGCGCGCTTCGCGACGCGGTGCAACGCTTTTTCCGTTGTCTCAAGGTCTGCTAATGCTAATTCGGTGTTGATAATGTCAATATCGTCTTTAGGGCTGACTTTACCGGCAACGTGAACAATGTTTTCATCGTCGAAACAACGGACAACATGGCCGATAGCATCGGTTTCACGAATATTAGCCAGGAACTTGTTGCCCAGGCCTTCGCCTTTTGACGCACCTTCAACCAAACCTGCAATGTCAACGAACTCCATGGTAGTGGGGATGACGCGCTGCGGCTTTACAATCTCCGCCAGTTTATCAAGTCGAAGATCCGGAACTGGTACCACACCTGTGTTAGGTTCAATAGTACAGAAAGGAAAGTTAGCGGCTTCAATTCCCGCTTTGGTCAATGCATTGAACAACGTTGATTTACCAACGTTCGGCAGGCCTACAATGCCACATTTAAATCCCATGATGGAGCCCTTGAAATTAGAGGTTTATATCTGCTTTAAAACTGTGAAGGCGATTTTGCGCCATTTTCAGATCATTTTTAAGTAATATTTCAGTGCAGCGAACCGATTCATCGATAGCGCTCTCAATGGCTTCGCGCTCAGCCGGGGCTGGTTTACCAAGTACATGCCCGGTTACCCGGCTTTTGTGACCCGGATGACCAATACCGATACGCAATCGCAAGAAATCGCGATTATTGCCCATTTTGGCAACGATATCGCGGATGCCGTTCTGGCTTGAGCTACCACCCACTTTGAATTTGGCCACACCTGGTGGTAAATCCAGTTCGTCAAATGCGACTAGCATTTGTGACGGTTCTATACGATAGAAGTTCGCCAGTGCTGCAACAGACTGACCGCTTTTATTCATGAATGTGGTGGGGTAAAGCAACCGAATGTCCTGGCCTGCTACGTTGATTCGCGCAGTTTTACCAAAGAACTTACTTTCTGGCGTTAAGCTTGTCTGAAACGTCGCGGCGAGCTGGTTTAAAAACCATGCGCCTGCGTTGTGGCGGGTATTTTCGTATTCGGGGCCCGGATTACCCAGGCCCACAATGAGACGTATGTCTGCCAAAGGAATTATTCCTCAGCAGCGTCTTCTTCTGCTTCGTCAGCCGCGCCACCTTTAGGTGGTTTAACTGTCACAACTGCAAGGTCGTGAGCGTCGTCGCCTTTGGCCAGTTCTACAGAACTTACGCCAGCTGGCAGAGTCAGGTCAGACAGGTGCAGAGTTTGACCCAGTTCGATGTTAGCCATATCGACTTCGATGAACTCAGGCAGGTCTTTTGGTAAGCAGGTAATTTCTACTTCAGTTACGTGGTGTTCTGCAACACCGCCACCTTTAACCGCTGCAGATGAAGCTTCGTTAACGAAGTGCAGAGGTACAGACGTGTGAACGTCCTGGCCAGCAATTACACGTTGGAAATCCATGTGCATGATTTTTGGCTTGTAAGGGTGACGTTGAACGTCTTTCAGCAGAACTTCAACAGACTTGCCGTCAACATTCAGCGTTAAAACGTGTAAGTAAAACGCTTCAAATTCTTGCGCTTGGATTACTTTGTTGTGCTCAAGCGTAATAGAAAGAGGGGCTTCTTCACCACCGTAAACGATAGCTGGAACCAGATCAGCGTGACGAAGGCGGCGGCTCGCACCTTTCCCTAAGTCTGTACGGATCTTCGCGTCCAGATTAAAAATTGCTTCAGACATTAACTGTCTCCAATTTAATATATTGATAATTAAGCAGAATTTCGCGACCAAAATCTGCAGTGTGCAGTAAAAGCACCGTTAATTAACAGCACATACTACCAACCCTGAATTTACAGGGCGGCGAATTCTACCACCCAAGTAGTGAAGATACAAATACAAAGCCCTATTTGTGCTGGGATTTAGCCGCGTCAGCATGGCTTTCATCGATGATGACTACCGATTTTACGACCAGTAGTTTGCCGTACTGGGTAAATGTAATGGCAGTTTCATCTACTACACCACTGACTTCAGCAATTAGCCCGTCACGTCGATAGACGGGTTGTAGCCCTTTGAGCGTGTATTTTTGCCCTTTGTGGGTATGCAATGCAAAAAAGCCGCCTTCGAGGTTTTTATACACAATGGTGCCGGTGTACGTGACAGATTTGACGTGTTGGGGCTGGTCTTGCTGATTTGTGTTTGTTTCCGACCCAGCTCGGGGCGACTCTACCGGTATATTGGCAGAACAGGCTGACAAGAAGGGGATTGATGCGATAGCTATAAAGGCGGGAGTCGTCCTGTTGGGTTTAAACATTTTTAGTGCCCTGAATAGAAGGTGCATACTGATTATCATCTTTGTGTTGGTTATTTTATTTCCGGGACGTCAAAAATCCTGAAATCATCTATAGTTATAGCAAACTTTGTGGTGCAGTATCAGCTACACACAGCGCATCTACGGAATAACAATATATGCAAAACAACCGCCGTACGTTTTTGAAAGGGTCTGCAGCCGCGTTAACCGGGGCCATTTGCGCGACAAAAGCCCCGTACGTGTTCGCCAAAAAAACGGTCACGTTACGTGTAATGGGTACCCATGTCACGCTGCAGGAGCCGTTGCGACGCAGAGCAATGCAGGAGCTGGGAATCGATATACGCTTTGAGCCTATGGGCAGTGCTGCTGTGTTACAAAAGGCCTCGGCCGACCCGGCGTCTTTCGACCTTTATGAACAATGGTCAGATTCCATAAATGTGCTGTGGTACGCCGGCGCGATTCAGGCGCTTGACGTGGACAGGCTGACCTACTGGCCCGAAATAAACGATTTAACGAAAACTGGCAAGATCAGCCCCGACGCACAGACCGGAGCAGGAGACGCGCCAAATAAAATTTTATTTGTTCAGAACGACGGCTTATTGGGGCCTAAGCCAACCAAACAAATCAGTTTTATGCCTTATGTACACAATGTCGATTCATTTGGCTATGACACCCGGGTAATTGCGGAAGCAAAGGGCTATACGGAAGAGTCCTGGGGGTGGTTATTAGATGAAGCAAATCGTGGAAAAGTGGGATTGGTTAACGCGCCAACTATCGGAATTTTTGATGCTGCCCTTGCAGCACAAGCTCAGGGATTAGTACGGTTTAACGATATCGGCAATATGACCATCGCTGAACTTGATCAGCTGTTTGCGGTGTTAATTGAGAAAAAGCAGTCCGGACATTTCGCCGGGTTCTGGACATCGGTGCCCCAGTCCGTTGAATTTATGGTAAACAGACGCGTTAACATCCAGAGTATGTTTTCGCCTGGCGTCACAGCCTGTAAAGGGCAGGGTGTACCGGTTCGGTATGCGGCGCCTAAAGAGGGATATCGCGCCTGGCATGGCGTAATGTGTTTGTCTTCTAAAACCACCGGGCATGTAAAAGACGCCGCCTATGAATATATGAACTGGTGGTTGTCTGGTTATCCCGGTGCTTTCATTGCGCGCCAGGGCTATTACATCTCCAATCCGCAGCGTAGCCGTCCGCTAATGAGTGAAGCGGAATGGGATTACTGGTACGAAGGACAGGAAGCGCGAGCGGGATTGACCGGCACCGATGGCAAGTTGTCAGTGAAAGCCGGAGAACGGCGGGATGGAGGTAGCTATACCAAGCGTTTCTCTAATATCGCCGTGTGGAATACGGTAATGGATAACTATGATTACAGCCTGGATCGCTGGTATGAATTTCTCAATGCTTAAGCTGGTCGGGTAAACATGCTATCACGCCTCAAATCTTCTATTGCGTTAAAAGTCAGCGCGGTGCTGGCGGTATTTCTATTGATTCTGGCTGTAAATTACGGTGTTTTGAACAATAAAATCAAACAGGTCGACACGTCGGTTTCGCGTATTTTACTTATTTCAAACAACGCCATCCGGGTACTCGAAATCAACAAGGATATTGTGGACTTACAACGCAATGTGTCGGTTTTCGGTCAGTCTGGTAATGCTGCCATTCTGGAAAAGATGAAAGAAACCCATATCAGTATTCAGCAACGCCTGGATGTGGTGAAACGCAATATCGTGGACCCGCTGGTGAATGAACCCATAAACGACATGCAGCTGTTGGTTAACCGTTACGGCGAAAACCTCGAGGTAGTGCAGTCGCTCTACGAAGCGAAAGATGTACTGATTGCCAAAGCGTTGCCTGATACCTTCATTCAGGGGGAGTCGCTCATCCAGTCACTCATTCAACAGGCGAAAGGTACAGATAAAACAACAGCCAGCCTGGCGTTGAACGCCTGGTATCAAATGAATCAGTCTGCCAACCTGTTTCTGACTCAGCGGCAATTTAAACAGCGCAGGGCGGTAAACGCGGCCATTGCCCAAATGCGCTCTACCGTCGGGACATTTTCAGATGGATTTGCTCGTGAACATCAGACCGAACTGGATACGCTGCTGCAATTAGGTAGTGACTATCAGCAGGAATTTGGGCAGGGGGTGCAGGCAATCCGCAATTATCTGTCGTTGGTGAATGTGGTGATGGCCGGTGATGCGGTTGAGTTCACCATTCAGGCCAACAAGCTAAGAGAGCGCTCATTAGACTTGCTGGCGAATATAAAGCAGCAGGGCGAACAGGCGGTGTCAGTAACTCAGCGCTTAATTCAGCTTTCGGTGGTAGTTGGGCTTACGCTGTTCATTATATTCGGGCTGTTTTTCCACTTACACATTACCAGCGCCATAAAACGACTCACTGAATCATTCCAGTCTTTCAGAAGCGGCAATTTAACCGCGCCCATTCACGATACCCACAGACTGGACGAAATTGGGTTGTTGGCTGGAGCCGCTCAACGCTTCCGAGCGGTTAGTGAAGACTTGCTTGACGCGAAAAAAGAAGCGGAAAACACGTCTAAAATCAAGTCTGAGTTTTTGGCTAATATGAGCCACGAGATTCGCACGCCAATGAACGGTATTTTAGGGATGGTAGGGCTATTGTCTAAAACCAAACTGGCTGCTGAACAGAAAGAAATGCTCGATATCATAGACTCTTCAGGTAAGAGTCTGCTGGTGATCCTGAACGACATTCTCGATTTCAGCAAAATTGATTCGGGCAAAATTCGATTGGAGCACGCGCCGTTCGACCTCTTTAAGATGCTTATCGAGCTGAATCATTTGTTCAAACCTTTAGCAACAGAGCGGGGTATCGACTTTTCTGTTCCGCGTCTGGACTCGCTAGATCAGCAGTATTTTGTTGGTGACGTCACCCGTATCAAACAGGTGTTGATTAACTTACTCAGTAATGCGGTTAAATTTACTTCACAGGGAAGCGTTAGTCTGGAAGTGATTCAACATGAGCTCGATGAGGAGTATCAGGAAATAAACGTCTCTTTCGCCGTTATTGATACGGGAATTGGCATTGAGCCTGACCAGGTCAACTTGCTGTTCGATGCCTTTTCGCAAGCGGACTCTTCAATAACGCGGCGTTTTGGCGGGACCGGTTTGGGGCTAAGTATTTCGAATAAGCTGTTGTTGCTGATGGGCGCCTCACTGGAGGTAGACAGTGCGCCCGGAGAAGGTTCGCGTTTTTCATTTGATCTGACATTACCAATATCCACCGCAGAGCGGAAATTGGATCACCGACAGTCAGATCGAACCACATTTAGCTTTGATGGTGGTAAACAGGTTCTGATTGCAGAAGACAATGAAATCAATCAATTGGTTGTGAAGGCCATGTTACGCAACCTTGGACTCACAAATATTGTTATGGCAAATAATGGTGCAGAAGCCGTCGAATACTGTGAGTCTAATCACGTTGATGTAATCTTCATGGACATGCAAATGCCAGAAATGGACGGACTCGAAGCTACCCGTAAAATCCGCCGTTTACCCAATCACAATCGCACACCAATTATAGCGTTAACCGCCAATGTATTACCAGAAGACAGTGCCGCCTGTCTTTCTGCGGGCATGAACCATTTTCTAACCAAACCCATCGATGAACACGCGCTCAAGCAGGCGCTTGAAGGAATCGCATAGTCAGTTTACTGATATGCCGGGAAGGAAAGGGAAGAGCAGTGAAGCAGGTTAAAGATGTAAGCGGTCAACGGATTGTACAAAAAATGTATTTACATCAATACGTATTGTGTAATTTTTGTATAGTAATATAGTATTTACTAAAGCGATACTCAGTTGATTTTCCCCGTTCTGCTGGTTTGTAACGTTGTTGGGCATGGACTGGCGAGAATAAAAAAGAAAGGACACATATATGGGTAATTCGAAAACTAAAAACGGCGGTGGTGACTCACAACTCGCCGACACTCCGGCTAGTTCAGCACAACAAGAGCTGACGCAATTACGCGATATTTTATTTGGGCAGGCTCAACAGCAGCTCACTGAGCGTATTGATATGGTTGAGAAGCAGCTTGCAGAACAGGTAGCTACACTCACCGACAGCATTGAGAAGGGGTTTGCGACGTTGAACGCTTCATTGCGGGAAACAGAAAAAGCGCTTTCACAGCAAATAACCCAGACAGACACCAAACAAGACGACAATTATACCCAGTTGATGAAAATAACTGATGGTCTGCAGTCGTCTCTTGAGATGGCTGAGTCTGCGGCGAAAAGTGACACCCAGTCGCTCGAAAATCACATGGTTCAGGAAATGGATAAGCTGGATGCGCAAATTGCGGCGAATATTGCGCAGCTACAAGAGAAGTTATCAAAAGTGACCAGCGAACTCAGTAACACTAAAACTGACCGCAAAACCCTCGCAGAACTGCTGGCAACAATGGCAACCAATCTGGTTACGGATAAGTCATAATTGCTATGGACAAGCAGGATGCACCAAAGCACGGCGAGGATGATTCATCGAAAGTGGCTGAGGCTTCGCTAGACAAAGTCAGGCAGCTATTATTTGGTCAGGATGATCGCTATCTGGCGCCATCGGTGGACAAGCAGGTTCGTCAGTCTGTAAGCGGTGTTGTCTCAGAAGCGTTGATTGAGCGCGAGCGCAAAGACGGTTCTGTGAATAAAATTCTGGTGCCGCTGGTAGAGCGCTCAATTGATCGTTCAATTGAAGTAAACCGTGACAAAATTGTGGGTTCGCTTTACCCATTGGTGGGCTCGCTGGTGCGTAAAGCGGTGTCCGCATTCCTGGTGGATTTCGTAGAAAAGACTAACAATATCATTGAAAGCAGTTTTTCCGTGCGCGGCGCTATGTGGCGTTTTCGGGCATGGCAAGCTGGCATTCGCTATTCTGACTACGTCGCTGCGCAAATATACCAGTATAAAATCGACCAACTGCTGATCATCCATCGGGAAACCGGCACGTTACTGGTGTCTGTCGCCGCAGATGAGTCCAAAGCCCAGGATGCCGATTTACTCTCCTCCATGCTGGTGGCAATAAATGATTTTGTCGCCGATGCCATTACGCAGTCAGCTTCATCAGAATCTTCACTGCACGAGGTGAAAACTGACGCCGTCACCTTGCAAATCAAGGTCGGCCCCGAGGCCATTTTGGTGGCTGCTGTGGTCGGTAAGTTACCGCCCGATGTGCAAGTAAAACTACAAACCACGCTGGAAGAGTTTCATCATTTTTACAACCAGCCTTTGGCGGCTTACGAGGGCGACAATAGTGAGTTTCAGTCGGCGCAAGGCGTGCTTATTGACTGTTTGGTCAGTGACAAGCGCGAAGCTTATCGCAAACCTGCTGGATGGAAAAAAATCCCGGTTTGGTTGTTGCTCCTTGCGTTAGTTGGTTTTGGTTGTGTGCAGGTGTATCAAAATATTGAATTGACTTTGCTCACCAACAAGCTGCGCGATCTGGATAACCCACCGGGCATCATTGTAAACCGGGTTGCCGAAAACGACGGGCAAATACATATTTCATTGCTGAGAGACAGTGCCGCAATGTCTGCCACTGCCTGGTTGGCTGAAAAAGGGATTGATGCTAACAAAGTAACAATCAGCGAGCGCCCTTATTTATCGGTGGAACCGGCTATTGTGCAACAAAAAGCGAGCCAACTCGTTGCGGACATTCCGACGCTGGAAGTCAATTTACAATCTGACAGTTTACTGTTGTCCGGTCAGCTATCCTCACAACAATGGCTGGCGCTGAATCAGTCATTGCAAAAAATACCAGGTATTGATGCCCTGACGATTGACAGTCGCGCTTTAAAAATCAGTGCAAATCAGTCCTTAGATGTCGTGCAGCGAGAGGCGTTGATTCAACACTATCGCAATCGAATTACACAATTTGCGGTGACATTTGAGGTTGATGCATCGCAACTAAATGCCACTCAGCGCGCTTATCTGGGAGATTTAGCGCAAGATATATTGGCCTTACAAGCCATATTGTCAGATACTGGAAGCGCACCAAAGATATTGATCATTGGCAGCAGTGATCAAACGGGCGTTGCATCAAAAAACAAAGCGCTAAGCGCTGTCAGGGCAGAAGCGGTAAAACGTGCTCTGGTTGAGCAAGGTGTGCCAAGCGCTTCGTTGATTGCAACCGGTATTGGTGAGTTACCTATTGATAACCAATCAGGCAGAATGGTTTTATTCACACTGTTTCCCCAATCATTGTTGGGAGCAGAGGACGTTGAACAGTGATCCAAAAGAAAATTTGCATGCTTGGCCCCACAGGAGTGGGCAAAACAAGTCTTGTGAAGCAGTACGTCGAAGGTATTTTTTCTGAAAAATACCTTACCAGTATTGGCGTAAAAATTGACAAAAAGCAGGTCGAGCGTAACGGCTCGACGGTCCAGCTCATGCTCTGGGACATGGAAGGCATCGACCGCTATTGCGGCTTTAATCCGCGCTATCTGCGTGGCGCATCATCTTTTTTCATTATCGTTGACCAAACCCGCTATCAGTCGTTAGTGGAAGGGATTGAGGTATACCAATTAGCCAGGGAGGCCAATCCCAAGGCTCACGCCGTGCTGGTGGTTAACAAAGTGGACTTACCGGCAACCAGCCATTGGAGTCGCAGCGAGCTTGAACCCTATGAAAATCATTTCGCAAATGTATTTTATACCAGCGCTAAAACGGGTGAGTCGGTGGAAGATATGTTTGAGTTTGTTGCGTTTGGGGAGTCGTAAAGCATGGACGTATCGTTACTCAGAAAGTTAGGTGTTATTGACTGTGCGGTGCTGCAACCAGACAGCGGTAACCGCTTTCGTGTTCAGGGTGACGCACCGGTATGGTTGACTGAAATAGCTGAACCCTATGCAACAAATAGTGTGTTGATTACCGACGAGGCGAGTCCTTATTTAGCGGATTTTTTAATAGACGCTGAAGCGGTGTGGGCCGGCAAGAACGACAATTACCTGACCGCCGGTATGTGGGAAGAACAAATTAAGGACGAGGCCCTGCATTTTGATGCTACCGCCATTAAAACCGCCGAGGGCAGTGCCTATTTGATTGTCCAGAATGTTGAAAAAGCCTTTAAAAAGCAGCAGTCGGTGCTGCAAAGCGCCCGGGAAGTGTTGCTCGAACACGATGAAATTGTGGGGGAGCATGAGTACATAAAACAGCGGCTGACTCATGTATTAGCTTCTAACAAGCAGCAACTGTTGGATCCCGCACCAATACACCAGACTATTTATCACCTGGAGACTGGGGTGGTAGTCACACGGGCCGATGGCCCATTATTGTTCGAAAACGAGTCGGCAAAAATGCTGTTGTGCAGCGCCCAAAAAGAAGACACCACAGCACAAATTCACGGCATGCTAACCGAACTGAATCTGAATCAGCAGATTACGGATGATTTGGTGAAGCGAAAAACGTCCTGGCAGGGCGAATTGTTCTGGCACAATAATGCGTCAGCACCAGTGTGGTTACAGTTAACTGTTCATCCGGTTGTCGATGAAGCCAACAATCACTCTCACTGGATCTACGTATTGAGTGAAATCAGTGCATTTAAACAAAATGAAGCGGCGTTACTGCCTCAGACCAGCACGGATTCGCTGACACAATTACCCAACCGCCATTATTTTACTGTGCAGCTTCGACGCACAATTGCACAAAAAACGCCGTTTTATCTGATTTACGTGGACGTTAAGGGCTTTAAGCATATTAACAACCTGCATGGCTATAAAGCTGGTGATGAGATACTGGGCGCCGTAGCCGCCCGACTCACCAAAGCGGTCGGTGAGCTGGGTTTTGTGGCGCGCATAGCCAGCAACGAATTTGCCCTTATTCTGAATATAAAAAATAAAGCGGTGGCAAATGACAATGCGCTGATATTCGCCGAAGCGCTGCAATCCACGTTGCGACAGCCCTATGATACCAGCCTGGTGCAAGGCCTCACCCTGGACGTGTGCATAGGTTTGGTGCGTTATCCTGAACACGCTATGTCTGCCGATGAACTAATGCGAAACTGTGATTTGGCGCTGTATTACGCAAAGTACCGACTGGACAATGCAATTTGTGCGTTCAGTGATGAGCTTAAACGCCACAGTGAAGAGCGCTACAAGCTTGAAGAGTCACTGCGCCGGGCAATCGAAAACGGTGAGCTGGAAGTGTATTTACAGCCCATTATCGATTTGAAAGCAAACCGGGTTGTGAAATGTGAAGCGCTGGCGCGTTGGCAACATGCCGATGGTGAATTTATTTCGCCTGAAGTATTTATTCCCGTTGCTGAGCAAACTGGGTTAATAATTCCCTTTGGTAACTGGCTGATTGACGAGGTGTGTAAGATATTGCAGCGCTTTAAGCAGCAAGCCGTTGATGTTCGGGTCGCTATCAATGTGTCGGCACGGCAGGTGTCCGATCAGGATACTATTGACTACATCATCAGCAGTATTGAGTCCTATCAGGTCAATCCGAAGCAACTGTCGGTTGAGCTTACTGAAAGCGTGCTGGTGCACAGCTATGAAAGTGTTTCCGCGCTATTGGTAAAACTGCGTCAGTTGGGTGTGATTGTATCTATTGACGACTTTGGCACCGGATTCAGCTCGTTATCCTATCTGAAACATTTATCTATCGATGAACTTAAAGTCGACAAGTCATTTATTCAGGATGTGGGTATCAACAACAACGAAGACAGCGCCATTGTGCTGGCTATTTTGGGCTTGGCGAAAAGCCTTAATCTGCAAGTTATTGCAGAAGGGGTTGAGACGGCCGATCAGCATCAGTTTCTAATTGATAACAACTGCGATTGTGCGCAGGGCTTCTTATACAGCAAGCCGATGACGGTCGCTGCCTTTAGCTCCTGGTACAAAGACTACGCGTCACAGCCATAAATAAGAGCTGTCTCAGTGCCAACCTGTACTGTGAACAGGCTTATTCGGCGTCTGGTGATTTAATTATGCCAGGGGCCGACTCAATTTGCTCTGCCTCTTCTTTTACCGGCGTGGCCAGTTCTGCCAGTTGCGCTTTTAGTTCATCGCGGCGTGCTTTCAGCGCGTCTTTTTGTTCACTGTCAGCCCCGGACAGCTGCTCCTGGATAGCAGCCAGTTCCGCTTCCACGGTCATTTTGTCGCGTTGAATGGCTTCTGCCTCTTCGGCCTTGTCGAATAATATATCTTCCGGACGAGGGGCGTCAGGCTCATTGACCTGCACAATGCGTTGCCTCACCGGTATCATTACGCGGTCGTCAGGTTGTGGTCGGGAATTGACGAACGTGGGTGAAACAATTTCAATATTAGCATTATGCAAACAGTCCAACACGGCTTTGTGTAGCTTTGAACGCGCACTGATCATGCTTTTTACATCGGTAAGGAGCCCTGCGATTCGGTATGTAACAGAAAAGTCGCCTAGTGAAATAACCTGAACAAACGGCTCCTCTAATCCCGCTTCGGTGCCTGCCTGTAACAAATGCTGTTCAACTTTACTGTGGTGTATTTCGTATCCCAGGCTGAGTTCAACTGACACAATTGCCCCCGACGAACGCACCACGGTCACCGGACTGTTAATCAAAATCGTGTTGGCGAAAGCAATGAGCTCACGGGTTTCTGTCTGAATTTCGGTTTCCAAAAGTCCCATTTCGGCTACGCGCCCAGAAAAGCCGTTCACCCTTACAAAGTCGCCTAATCGGAAAGGTTTGTTGAAACGCAACACCAAGCCGGCCATGACATTCGACACAATGGTGGTAGACGAAAACGCAATGACACCCGAGAGTAAAATACCGATTAGCGCCAGTATCTGGTTTTGAATGGCTTCGCTAAGCGGCAATGACAATACAAACGCAATGACACTGACGAAGGTAAGCAACAGCATGATAAGCTGCCGGGGTAGCCTTTGGTCACTGGTTAAGTGCGTATTGCGGCGGATCAGTACCCAGTGGAAAAACGCCAGGCCCACGCCAATGACACATAAGGTAAGCAAAGAAGGAATGTAATCAGCCAGGTGCGCCATGTAATCAACTCAGATAATTGTTCTGGGCACACTGTATCGGGGCAAGCGAGTGAAGTAAATAGGCGAAGAGGTAGTTCGAGGAGGAAATAAAGCCGGGATATCAGAGAGATAGCCCGGACTCTTACAGTGAAGCTTAGTACTCGAACATTGCCGAGATAGATTCTTCGTTGCTGATACGACGAATCGTTTCTGCCAGCATTTCAGACAATGTCAGCTGCTTAACTTTACCAATTGCGCGCATATCCGCAGCAAGAGGAATTGAGTCGGTGATAATAATTTCATCAATCACTGAATCACGTAAGTTATTTGCCGCGTTGCCCGAGAAGATAGCGTGCGTTGCATATGCGTATACTTTACGAGCACCGTGCTGTTTTAACGCATCAGCGGCTTTCGCCAGCGTTCCACCGGTGTCGATCATGTCGTCAACAATGATACAGTCGCGGTCCTGCACATCACCAATGATGTTCATTACCTGTGCAACGTTCGCTTTAGGACGACGTTTGTCGATAATGGCCAGATCGGTATCGTTCAACAACTTAGCTGTTGCACGCGCACGCACAACACCACCAATGTCAGGTGAAACGACAACTGGATCAACGAAATCGCGCTGGAACATGTCGTTCAACAGGATTGGCGTACCGAAGGCATTGTCTACCGGTACATCAAAGAACCCTTGAATCTGCTCAGCGTGTAAATCGATGGTGAGTACACGGTCAACGCCCACGTTGGACAGGAAATCCGCAACTACTTTTGCGGTAATGGGTACACGCGCAGAGCGAACACGACGGTCCTGACGGGCATAACCAAAATACGGGATAACGGCTGTGATACGGCCTGCAGATGCACGGCGTAAGGCGTCGATCATAACGATCAACTCCATCAGGTTATCATTGGTGGGCGCGCACGTAGACTGGATAATAAAAACGTCCGAGCCACGGACGTTTTCATGAATTTCTACTGCGATCTCGCCGTCACTAAAACGGCCGACGGTGGCGTTGCCAAGCTTGGTGTAAAGGCGATCAGCAACTTTCTGGGCTAATTCAGGAATCGCGTTACCTGCAAAGAGCTTCATGTCTGGCACAAGTGTTTCCTCGGTGCTTTGATAGTAGGAGGTGGCTGGGGTAGCTGGACTCGAACCAACGGATGGCGGGATCAAAACCCGCTGCCTTACCAACTTGGCTATACCCCATCAAATTGTTGTCGTTAGATTAGAGACACTTGTTCTAATTTTAGTAAAAGCGGCGAAGTATTCATACCTTTTGCGACGAATCCCGACCATTTTGATGGCAATTGTTTATGCACATCGCTGGCCTGTGACACTGTCTCAAATTTGGCAAAAACACACGCGCCCGTGCCAGTCATCCGCGACGGTGCGTAGTGTACCAACCACTGTAATAATTTTGCAACTTCCGGATGCGCATTACAGACAATTTGCTGGCAATCGTTATGGGTAGATTCAAATTCGTAATCCTGCCATTGCATTGGTGGGGTATCTCGCGGCAGTTCAGGATGTCCGAATACCTCAGCAGTCCCCACGTGTACGCCAGGGAATACCACTAAATACGCTTGCTCCGGGAGTGTTGTTGGATGAATATCTTCGCCCACACCACCGGCAAACGCGGTCTTTCCGCGTACAAATATCGGTACATCTGCGCCTAATGTCAGCCCCAGTTCTGCCAGCTCATCGGTGCTGAGTTTGCACTGCCAGTAATGGTTGAGCGCAACCAGTGTGGTGGCGGCATTAGATGACCCGCCACCTATACCACCACCCATAGGTAATTGTTTATCCAATAAAATATCGACGCCCTGACTAACATTACAATGGTGCTGTAGCATGCTGGCGGCGCGATAGACCAAATTATCTTCAGTATTCACTCCGGGAATTTCCGGGCTGATCGTAATGTCACCTGTTGTATTCAGACTAAAAGCCAGACGGTCACCGGTGTCTAACATCTGAAACAGGCTTTGTAACTGATGGTAGCCATTGGGGTATCGGCCGAGAATATGAAGAAATAAATTGAGCTTGGCGGGACTGGGCCACCAGTCTGGAGTTAATTGAGTGTCCATTTATAAATTCGAATTTTAATTGAGTGATCAGGCTGTAATGGGTTGGTAAGCGTGAGCGCGTGGGGCAGCCAAACATCGTCCACTTGCTGATATCTGCTATAACTGACTATCCAACCGGCACATTGTTGGCAGGCGGGTTTTAGCTCCGACACCAAACCGTGCTCGTCTAACTGGTAAATATCGCCGGTTTTTGGCACGCCTTTGATCCAACTGAGCAACTGATTCACCGGAATATCCCATCCTGTCATTTGATATAAAAGCAGACTGGCACTGGGATCAGTGTAGATTTCGCCATCGGCCTCCAGCACGGCACCGTCACGGGTATTTTGCATGTCGACCAGCGTGATGCCCAAAAAGTTGCTTAGGCGAAATTCAAAATCAGGTTGTTGGGTCTGCCAGCGTAAATTAGCGCTTAATGACTGGTCGGGGTGTTTAATGGCCAGCTTGCCACTGATTTCCCAGGTCGAGATCTGGCGTAACTTTGACAGTTGTTCGGGTAAATCAATTTGCCCTTCTGGTTGAGGTAAACGCGCTGCACACCCACTGACTAAGACGATTAAAAAACCTACAAAAAGGTGTCGTAACACGGTCAAACCTAAAAAATCTATTAAAACGATAGTGGAACATAGAACTACCAGCACTTTCAATCATTTTGGCTTTTTCGTACAATGCCGCTCCATTGTAGCTGTTGTCGAACCTCATGACCCTGATTGCCCTCGGAATAAACCACAAAACCGCACCGGTTGAACTGCGAGAAAAAGTCGCGTTCACCCCGGATTCGCTGGTTGAGGCGTTGTCATCGTTGAAATCCTTCGACGGCGTGGAAGAGTCGGTCATTGTCTCTACCTGTAACCGCACTGAGCTTTACGTCACCGCAGATAACGTTGACACCAGCCAGTTAATCGACTGGTTAGCGTCGTTTCATGGTGTCGACCGCGAACAGCTCAACGCAAATGCCTACATCTACGAGCAAGTCGCTGCTATCGAACACATTATGCGTGTAGCCTGTGGACTTGATTCGCTGGTATTGGGCGAGCCGCAGATTCTGGGGCAAATAAAGCAAGCCTATAATCATGCCCGTCATTCAGGTTTAGTCAGTACTCAGTTCGACAAGTTGTTTCAGCACACATTTACCGTTGCCAAGCGGGTGCGAAGTGAAACGGAAATAGGCGCCAATGCCGTGTCCGTTGCTTATGCCGCAGTGCAGTTAGCCAAACACATATTCGCGCGCTTGCCTGAACGTTCCGTGTTACTGGTTGGCGCAGGCGAAACCATTGAACTCGTTGCACAGCATTTAAAAGAACAAGGGGTGAAACGCCTGGCGGTTGCAAACCGGACCCTGGCACGGGCGGAAAACCTGGCAAGTTCACTGGATGCAGAAGTGATGACGCTGAGCCAGCTACCAGAAAAGCTCCACCAGTTTGATATCGTAATCAGTTCGACTGCCAGTCAGTTACCGCTGATTGGTAAAGGCATGGTCGAGGATGCGCTTAAACAGCGACGTAATTTGCCCATGTTTATGGTGGATTTGGCTGTCCCACGCGATATCGAGGCTCAGGTAAATGAGCTGGGCGATGCCTATTTATATACCGTGGATGATTTGCAGCATATCGTGCAGCAAAATATGGCATCACGGGAACAGGCCGCCGCCCAGGCTGCCGGGATTATTGAGCAGCAAGTTGGTAGTTTTTTGCAGTGGCAACAGTCCCGTCAAAGTGTCGATCTGGTGAAACAATACCGCGACAGAGGTAATCAGCAGCGTCAGGAATTACTCGACAAAGCGCTAAAACAAATTCAGGAAGGTCAGTCAGCAGAAGACGTTGTAGAAGAACTGGCCTATAAATTAACTAATGCATTACTTCACGCACCGACTCGCGCGCTGCGTGATGCCTCAACTCAGGCCGATCAACGCACAACCCGATGGCTGGCTAAAGCGTTTGAACTGGACAACCCTGACAACAGGTAACCGTCACACATATATCAGGAAAAGTATGAAAGAGTCCGTAGTCATTAAATTGGAAAACCTCGTAGAACGCTTCGCCGAAGTGCAGGCGCTGCTGGGTGATCCTGACACCATTAGCAACCAGGAGAAGTTCCGCGCGTTGTCTAAAGAGTTCAGTCAGTTAGAGGATGTTGTGGCGGGGTTTAATGCGTATCGTCAGGCCGAAGAGGACTTAGCGTCTGCGCAGGAAATGCTGCAGGAAGACGACGCTGAGATGCGCGAGATGGCGCAGGAAGAAATCAAGGTCGCCAAAGAAGAGATTGATCGTCTCGAATCTGAACTGCAAATTTTGTTACTGCCGCGCGACCCAAATGATGATCACAACTGCTTCCTTGAAATCCGCGCGGGTGCAGGTGGTGACGAAGCGGCTATATTTGCCGGTGATTTGTTCCGCATGTACAGCCGTTATGCTGAAACCAAAGGCTGGCGCATTGAGTTGGTAAGTGCCAACGAAGGCGAGCACGGCGGCTTTAAAGAAGTCATTGCTAACGTATCAGGTGACGGTGCCTATGGCGTGATGAAGTTTGAATCTGGTGGCCACCGCGTGCAACGTGTGCCGGAAACTGAATCACAAGGTCGTATTCACACATCTGCCTGTACAGTGGCTGTGTTGCCAGAGATCCCTGAATCTGAGGCAATTGAAATTAACCCGGCAGATTTGCGCGTCGATACCTTTCGTGCGTCTGGTGCTGGTGGTCAGCACGTTAACAAAACTGACTCCGCCATTCGTATTACGCACATTCCTACAGGCGTAGTGGTTGAGTGTCAGGACGAACGTTCACAGCACAAGAACCGCGCTAAAGCGATGTCGGTGTTACAGGCTCGTTTGAATCAAATCGAACAGGACAAGCGCGACGCAGAAGAAGCCTCCACCCGTCGTAACCTGGTAGGCAGTGGTGATCGTTCAGAGCGTATTCGTACCTATAATTTCCCACAAGGACGGGTAACAGACCATCGCATCAACCTGACATTGTATCGTCTTGACGAAGTCATTGAAGGTAGTCTTGGTCTGCTGCTTGAACCTATCCGTCAGGAACATCAGGCCGACCTGTTGGCTTCACTGGCAGACAACTAAGTGACAACGGGCTCGGGTAAAACCATAGCCGATGCCGTTCAGTGGGCAACGCAATCACTCGAAGGCGGGGAATCGCCCGCTGTGGATGCCAGGGTATTGGTCTGCCACGTTATGGATTGCCAGCAAAGCTACTTGTATACCTGGCCCGAGAAACTACTTTCCGACGCACAATTCAGTGCGTTGGCTGAATTGGTTGAGAAGCGGCAACAGGGGTATCCGGTTGCCTATCTTGTTGGCAAACGCGGCTTTTGGGATCTCGAGTTAAACTGCAATCCTTCAACGCTAATACCGCGCCCGGAAACTGAATTATTGGTTGAAACCGCGCTCGCATTGCCCCTGGCTGAAACAGCCAATGTGTGTGATTTAGGCACCGGAACTGGCGCTATAGCATTGGCTTTGGCCTCTGAACAGCCTGGCTGGACGGTAACCGGCGTTGATCGCATTCCACAAGCCATTGAACTGGCAAAAAGCAACGCAGCACTAAATGGACTAACAGGCCTGAACTGGCTGGAGAGTCACTGGTTTAGTGCTTTACACCCCGATCAGCGTTTTGACCTGATCGTCACTAATCCTCCCTACGTAGAAAGCACCAGCCCGTATTTGCATGAAGGTGATGTGCGGTTTGAACCCCATTCGGCGTTGACGGCAGGTGTAGATGGCCTGGATGATATTCGTCTCATCATTGCACAAGCGCCAGCGTATTTATCGAGTGGTGGATGGCTGCTGATTGAGCATGGTTACTCGCAACATCAAGCGATTAACGCCTTGCTTCGTGAGCATGGCTTTACCCAGTGTCGTGGCGTTAAAGACCTCAATGGTCTGGACCGTATCACCATGGGTCAGTGGACTGCCTGAAACCCTGTCTGTTGATCTGCATCTATGGCAGTGGACACTTCACCCTAATGCACTATACTTCTGAATCGACGGCTTGTATAACTCTATGATATGTGGCTGAAAAAGCAGTAAGTCGGCAACCAGTTATCCCTATGACCCCAGATGGGGAATATGACACAAAAGGAATGCGTTACATGAACGATGATGATGTATTGTTTGTAGATGAAGATGATGAACCGGAACAAGGAGAGATCGGTTACTGGAAAGTACTGATTGTTGATGACGAACCTGAAGTGCATGCCGTTACACGTTTGGCCCTCAATGACTTTACCTTAAATGGCAGAGCGCTTACGTTCTTAAGCGCTTACGATGGCGACGAAGCCCGTCGAATGTTTCGCGAACACAACGACATTGCCGTCGTATTGCTGGATGTAGTGATGGAGTCAGACGACGCCGGTCTGCGAGTGGCTGACTACATCAGAAACGACTTGGAAAATCACTTCACACGCATAATCCTGCGCACCGGCCAGCCCGGTCAGGCCCCGGAAAAAGACGTGATAATCAATTACGATATTAATGATTACAAATCCAAAACCGAACTTACCGCGCAGAAGCTATTTACCGTGATCATTGCTGCGCTTCGTTCTTACCGGGACATTATTGTTATTGAAGAAGCCCGTGCCGGTTTGGAAAAAATTATCGATGCCTCTGCTGATTTGTTTTCCTCGCGCTCACTCGAGCGTTTAATGCAAGGCTTGATTCAACAGCTAGCGTCTATTTTAGGCGGCGCGAAGAACGCGGCCTACATTACCTCGGCAGTTGCAGTATCCAAACCAATAGGTACATTGGGGGATTTATATATTTTCGCAGGGAACGGCGAATACTCCGGTAAGGAAGGCGGGCGCTTGCGAGAGTCGTTGTCTGAATTTGAATACGACTTGTGCCAGCAAGCACTCCAACGCAAAGAAGTCGTGTTCGCTGACGAGCATTTGGTTGCTTACTGCAAAAGCAATGTAAACCGTGGCTCATTGCTATTTTTAACCGGTTTGCCTCGCCCGGTAAATGAAATGGATATTCAGTTAGTTCAGAAGTTTTCTGAAAACGTTCAGATAGCGTTCGACAACCTGCTCAACTCCCGAGAAGTCAGTGATACCCAAAATGAAATTGTGCAGCGACTGGGGCAGGCACTGGATGGCCGGGAACTCGACAATAATCATGTTAAACGCATAGTGGCGATGACCGAGACATTCGCATTAAAAGCCGGCATGAACGAAAGCGCATTGCAAATGTTGCTGCTGGCAGCGCCCTTACATAACATAGGGAATTCTTATGTACCGCGCTCAATACTCAACAAATCAGAAACACTCTCTGATGAAGAGTTTCATCAAATTCAGATGCATGCCGAGTTTGGCTACCAGGTCTTTAAAGACTCAAAAAGGCCTATCATTAAACTGGCTGCTCAACTGGCCAGGCATCACCATGAACGCTGGGACGGAGAAGGGTATCCGGACGGCCTGAAAGGTGAAAAAATCAGTTTGGAAAGCCGTTTAATGGCCATACTGGATACCTTTGATGCGCTGTACAATTCCCGGGTCTACAAACCTGCCTGGCCGTTGGAAAAAGTGCAGGAAACCATGCAAGAAGCGGCCGGAAAGCAGTTTGATCCGCAGTTGATGCAAATATTTATCGAAAACATCGACAAGTTCGTGGAAATTCAGCAACAATACCCCAGTCAATCTAACTAATAAAAAGGAATCGCGATGTACATGATGGCGAAACACCTGCACATGACAGCCGTTGGCATTAGTGTGCTGTTGTTTGTTTTTCGTTTTATCTATGGCCAGATGAACCCTTCATTTCTACAAAAAAAATGGGTCAAGGTCGTACCGCATATTATCGACACCGTGTTACTGGGTAGCGCAATCTGGTTATGTGTGATTTTATCTCAGTACCCAATTGTTAATAGCTGGCTGACTGCTAAGGTCATCGGCGTGATCGGTTATATATTGTTTGGTTTGCTGGCGCTTAAATCAGAAACCCCGGTTAAAAAGTGGGGCGGTTTTGCCGGCGCATTGATTGTATTGGGTGTAACGGCTAAAGTCGCGATAACCAAGCAAGTCTTCTTCTTGTAATTTTTTACTCCTGACAGGACACATCATCATGACTCAAATTTCGCAGGTTACAGTGGGCAATATCACTGTCGCGAATGATAAGCCATTTGTTTTATTTGGCGGAATGAACGTACTGGAATCACGCGACCTTGCAATGCGGATTGCGGAACACTACGTTGAAGTTTGCCAAAAGCTTGATATTCCCTATGTATTTAAAGCGTCCTTCGACAAGGCAAACCGCTCGTCCATTACGTCCTTTCGTGGACCGGGTATGGAAGAAGGGCTGAAGATCTTTGAAGAAATCAACTCGACGTTTAACGTTCCACTCATCACCGATGTGCATGAGCCGTATCAGGCGGCACCTGTTGCCGAAGTAGTAGATGTTATTCAACTGCCGGCTTTTTTGGCTCGCCAAACTGATTTGGTCGTCGCGATGGCCAAAACGGGGGCGGTAATTAACGTGAAGAAGCCTCAGTTCCTGGCACCACATGAAATGCGTCATATCATTAAGAAGATCGGCGAAGCCGGTAATGAAAACGTGATTCTGTGTGAACGTGGTAGTTGTTATGGGTACAACAACCTGGTTGTCGATATGCTGGGTATGGATGCCATGAAAGAATACGCTCCGGTTATTTTCGATGCGACACACGCATTACAAATGCCTGGAGGCAGAGAAACGTCGGCTGATGGTCGTCGTGCGCAAGCTGCGCAGTTGGCGAGAAGTGGTATGGCTCTGGGCCTTGCCGGGTTATTTATTGAATCTCACCCGAATCCGGATGAAGCCAAGTGTGATGGTCCTTGTGCATTACCGCTTTCCAAGCTGGAAGGGTACCTGACACAAATGAAAGCGCTCGATGAGCTGGTGAAGGGCTTTGCACCACTGGATACCAGTGCAAACTAAGTAGCGTGATTTCGCGACCTGATATGCTCTGCGGCGTGTAGCCGCAGCGCATACGGCAGGTGTGAAATGTCTTTCTTATTCAGCGCGTGTGGCTGAATTTAGCGCTGATTCACCTTCATAAAGGTTAACCAACAGCGCGTTTTCTGCTTTATTGGGATTGTGTTGATCGGTCAGCAGGTTTTGTTGTGCCTGTGCTTTTACCGATGTTTCAATGCTTGGAGTCGGTAACTCTACGCTAATTGCGAAAGTGACAGGGGTGACAGCTGGACTTACTGTCGCAACTTCACTCGCATTAGAAAAGAATGGTACTATTAGCGCGCTTAACGCGATACTTGTTAAAATTGATTTAGTCATATTCACACCTAATTAATTTAATGGTTTTGATTGTTTCAATATTGTTAAGATTTTACAAAATTTAAAACTTTTAACCTCTTGTCTTTTAAAGAGGTTTTTTAAGTTCGGGTAAATAATAAACAGTAATTTCGGTGCTGAAAAATGAAAAAAATTGCGGGTTTTAAATTAGAAAAACTAATGGGTTTGTCACCTGCTTGTCACATTGGATAATTGCTGAATGCACCGACGTCTTCCCCCCCTGAATGCCCTGAAAGCCTTTGAGGCCGCGGCCCGGCACCTGAGTTTCACCCGAGCCGCTGACGAGTTGTTCGTCACCCAGGCCGCTGTGAGTCATCAAATAAAGGCACTTGAAGAATTCTTATCACTCAAGCTATTTATTCGCCGAAACCGCACGCTACTGCTTACTGAAGAAGGGCAGGCGTATTTTTTAGAGCTCAAAGACATCTTTAAAAATCTGCAGGATGCCACAGAACGGTTACTGGCAAGAGGCAGTAAGGGCGCTATTACGGTTGCAACACCACCGAGCTTCGCCAGTCAGTGGCTGGTGCCAAGGATCAGTAAATTTAGCCTTGCCTACCCCGATATTGATGTGCGCCTCAAAGCCGTCGACTTCGACGAAGGCTTCCTGGCCGACGATATTGACGTAGCCATTTATTACGGCCGCGGACGCTGGAGTGGGATCCAGGCTGAAAAACTTCATACGGAATTCTTAACGCCGTTGTGTTCGCCCAGTTTATTTCAGGGTAGCAAGCCACTGAACTCCCTGGCGGATTTGAAGCACCATGTGTTGCTGCACGACTCCAGCCGGGCAATTTGGAAAATGTGGTTAAAACACTTTAACGTTTTCGGCGTGAATGTGAATCAGGGGCCCGTCTTCAGCCATTCCATGATGGTCATGCAAGCCGCGGCGCTGGGGCAGGGTATAGCACTGGGTAACTCGGTGCTGGCAAAACCCGAGTTAGACGCCGGTCGTCTGATCATGCCATTTGAAGAGAAATTAGAAAGCCGTGACGCCTATTATCTGGTGTGTCACGAAGGCCAGGCTGAAATGGGGAAAATTTCCGCTTTTCGGGACTGGGTTATGAATTTAGTACAAGAAGAACAAGCTTATGTGTAACTGGTGGGTCACAGAGCCCGACAACCCGAAAGCAACATTGATATTGGCGCACGGCGCTGGAGCTGGCGCAGAATCAGGTTTTATGCAGGACATGGCTGAGCAATTAGGTGAGCTTAACTTACGCGTGGTGCGATTTAATTTCCCCTACATGACGCAAATTGCGGAGACAGGGAAAAAGCGGCCGCCAGATAAGATGCCGAAACTGGAAGCGCACTATAAAGAGATTATTGAGCAGGCATTGGCAAAATGGCCAAACGAGCCTCTTTATATTGGTGGAAAAAGCATGGGGGGGCGTGTTGCGACACTCATTGCACAGGATACCAACGCGGTAGGCGTTGTCGCATTGGGGTATCCATTTCATCCGCCTGGCAAGCCAGAGAAGCTGCGAACAGCGCACCTTGAGGTATTCGAAAAGCCACTGCTCGTTATACAGGGCGAAAGGGACACGTTTGGCAATCAGCAGGAAGTGAACGATTACGCACTGCCTGAGGCTGTCACAACACAATTCCTTGCCGACGGCGACCACAGTTTTAAACCCCGAAAAGCCAGTGGCCTGTCCCAGGCCGAGCATATCGCTACGGCCGCACAGTGGTGCGCGGCATTTATTCTGGAACAACAATGAAATTATCGTTAATCATTGGCGCCGTATTGGGGCTAACCGCGGTTATATTGGGCGCGTTTGGGGCGCATGGGCTTAAACATGTGCTCGATGCAGGGGCTCTCAATACCTTTGAAATCGCGGTGCGATATCAGATGTATCACGCGTTGGCTATTCTTCTGATTGGCGCATTGTCCCATGTGGCCAGTGTGACTTGGTTAAGACGCGCCGCTATAGGGTTCATTGCTGGTGTTGTGTTATTCAGTGGCAGTTTATATCTGTTGATTTTTACCGGCCAGAAATGGCTTGGGCCGATAACACCGCTGGGCGGATTATGTCTGATGGTAGGGTGGGGCTTTACGGTTATTGCGCTGACTAACGGTGCGGATAACGGCGCAGATAATAGCGCGAAGAAAGGAGCTTGTGACCATGAGTAGTGTATTGGCCTATTGTCGCCCTGGTTATGAGGTAGACCTGGGCAACGAGCTCCTCGCACTGGCCACAGAAAAAGGGTTGTATGGCTATCCGCAATTCAAAGCGAACAGCGGCTTTGTGCAATTTGTTTTTCACCAGGATGCCGATGCCGAGTCATTTGTAAAGACGCAGCCGGTTGACCAGACGATTTTTGCCCGCCAGCTTTTTGAGGTCCTTGCTGACGTCGTCATTGAAGACAAGAGCGACCGAATTGGGCCTATTATCAGCAGTCTCACCGAATTAGCCGATGTGCCGCGCTGTGGTCTGCTGTTTGTTGAACACGCCGATACCGAGGCGGGTAAAGAGCTGGCAAAACTCTGTAAGAAGATTGCGGTCCCCATGCGGCAGGCTTTTCGTAAACAGGGCTGGCTCACCAAAGCAGAACAGACAAAGCTGCCTGCCATGCACGTGTTTTTTACCGATACAGACCGATGCTTCGTGGGCGTTAGCGACAGCAACGGCCGCAGTCCGTTTGCCAATGGTATATGTCGATTAAAATTTCCTTCACAGTCACCCAGTCGTTCTACTTTAAAGTTAGAAGAAGCCCTGTTGTTGATGCTGACTGACGAACAACGTGAAGCGATATGCCGTCCAGGCGCCCGGGCAGTGGACTTAGGCGCGTGTCCGGGAGGCTGGACATATCAGCTGGTATCGCGGGAAATGCATGTCGAGGCCGTCGACAACGGCAAAATGGCCGACCATTTGATGGCAACCGGGTTAGTCGACTACCGCCCGGAAGATGGATTTCGCTATAAGCCGCAGTTTGGTCAGGTCGAGTTATTGGTGTGCGACATGATTGAAAAACCAGACCGGGTGGCCGATCTTATGGCGTCCTGGCTTTGTAAGCGGTGGACCAATCACGCCATCTTTAATTTAAAGTTGCCGATGAAACGGCGATATGAGACCGTATACACCGCAATTCAGTCGGTCAAAGCACAACTGGCTGAGCAAAAAATCCGGGCGACGATAAATGTCCGGCATCTGTACCACGACAGAGACGAAGTCACTGTTGCGGTAATTCGTGCTTTGTAAAAGATTTTTGATTATATATCATTGAGTTAGGTGGGTTCTACAAAGGAGCCGCCAGAATAGTTGCAGTCTTTTTTCAGAAAGGACTGTAAATCTGGTGGTGAAATCCTTTATAATCCCGCCGTTTTTTTATTCTGAACCTATTGAAAGTGAACTAATGGCAGACTTATCTCATTACAGAAACATTGGTATTTTCGCCCACGTAGACGCGGGTAAAACCACCACTACAGAACGTATTTTGAAACTTACCGGTAAAATCCATAAAACCGGTGAGGTGCACGACGGTGAGTCAACGACTGACTTTATGGAACAGGAAGCTGAGCGTGGTATTACTATCCAGTCTGCTGCGACTACCTGTTTCTGGAAAGATCACCGCATGAACATCATCGATACTCCAGGACACGTTGACTTCACTGTTGAAGTATATCGTTCACTGAAAGTATTGGATGGTGGTATCGGTGTTTTCTGTGGTTCAGGCGGTGTTGAGCCTCAATCAGAAACCAACTGGCGCTATGCTAACGAATCTGAAGTAGCTCGTGTAATCTTCGTAAACAAACTGGACCGTATGGGTGCAGACTTCTACCGCGTTGTTGGTCAGGTTAAGAAAGTACTGGCGGCTAACCCGTTAGTAATGACCCTGCCAATCGGTATCGAAGACGAATTTAAAGGCGTTGTTAACCTGCTGGACATGAAAGCGTACATTTGGGACGATTCAGGTCTGCCAGAAAACTACGAAGTAGTTGATATCCCAGCAGATATGGTTGACAAGGCGAACGAATACCGCGAGCAAATGATCGAAACTGCGGTTGAGCAGGACGACGATCTGATGATGGCTTACATGGAAGGCGAAGAGCCTTCATTAGAAGACATCAAGCGTTGTATCCGTAAAGGTACTCGTGACCTGGCGTTCTTCCCAACTTACTGTGGTTCTGCATTTAAGAACAAAGGTATCCAATTGGTACTGGATGCGGTTGTTGACTTCCTGCCTTCTCCAACTGAAGTTGATCCACAGGAGCTGACTGACGAAGAAACAGGTGAGCCTACTGGTGAAGTAGCGACAGTATCTGTTGACGAGCCATTCCGCGCACTAGCGTTCAAAATCATGGACGACCGTTTCGGCGCTCTGACCTTTATTCGTATTTACTCTGGTAAGCTGAACAAGGGTGATACCATCCTGAACAGTGCTACTGGTAAAACTGAGCGTATCGGCCGTATGGTTGAGATGCACGCTGACGAACGTACTGAACTGCAATCTGCACAAGCCGGTGACATCCTGGCTGTAGTAGGTATGAAGAACGTTCAGACTGGTCACACTTTGTGTGATCCTAAGCACCCTTGTACCCTTGAGCCGATGATCTTCCCTGAGCCGGTAATCTCGATTGCTGTTAAGCCTAAAGATAAAGGCGCTAACGAGAAGATGTCTATCGCTATCGGTAAACTGGTAGCAGAAGATCCGTCGTTCCAGGTTGAAACTGACGAAGATTCTGGCGAAACCATCCTGAAAGGTATGGGTGAGCTGCACTTAGACATCAAAGTAGACATCCTGAAGCGTACTTAC
>MDTG01119165.1_pt1 | contig 28561 bp, 18 predicted proteins | sample 811421 | NCBI WGS metagenome assembly MDTG01 (sample SAMN05326645, study PRJNA326480) | marine metagenome | isolation source: seawater | place: Pacific Ocean: South East | collected 2011
AAAAGAACCGCTTATTACAAAAACAACTTTTGCGTTGTTTTTTTCTTCATCGGGACGACTCACAAAAAGAGACCACTTTACGCGAGATCAAAGCGACGACGAGAAAAAGAGAAAAAGAGAGAGAAAGGCCGCGCGAGATTCTCGCCATTTGCCTCTCTGTCGTCGTCCCTTGTTGTTGCCCTCCGAAGTCGTCGTCGTTGATGTCTCGCCCGAAGAAGAAGACGAAGACGACGACGCATCTATAAAGAGAGACATTTATATTTTTTATCCAATCGAGAGAGCGGCATTATCGAGATTCGATGACGATGATGATGTCTCGCCGACTTTGCGCGGTGGGGTGGTCGACGACGTTAAAAAAAGCGCTCGAAAACACGCTTTTGGTGGTCGTCGTCACGCGCGGGAGTACCAACGACACCACCATCACCACCACCAAAGCGACGACGCGACTCGCCAAAGCAAAACTCGCGACGACACAAACGATGATGATGATGTCTTTTTCGTCGTCCAGCAGCGCTGCACACAAAGACGCCGACGGTGTTGACGACTTCGTATTAGGAGCGGCGTTCGGGAAGCGTCATCATCGTCTCCGCCAATACCACCCAACGACGACGAGAGAAGGACGACGATGGAAGAAGGAGACCGAGAGAAGAGGATTCGCGGCGACACCCAAAACAAAAGAAGAAGAAGAAGAAAGAAATGCAACCGGTCACGACTTTGACGATAGAATACTACTGGAACGACGACGCCGGCAACAACAACAACAACAAACGTCGTCGTCGTCGTCGTCGTCGATCGTGAACATTCCAAACTCTCTGTCCTTGGCGAGAGCACTCTCGGGACCGTTTATATCGTACATGGTTGTCCAGGGTCCCGATACATATTCCACGGAACTCGTCTTAACGTCCATAGCGGTCGCAGGCGTATCGGATTACCTGGACGGGTACCTCGCGAGGCGATGGAATCAAACGAGTAACTTTGGGTCCTTTTTTGACGCCGCGGCGGACAAGATTTTCGTCGGTTCAATAAGTGTTGGAATGGCCGTGAGTGGAAAATTACCTGCGTGGATGATTGGGGTGTTCGTTTTCAGAGACTGTGGCTTTTTAGCGAGCGGGTTCTGGCGCCGCGCGAACGCGTTGAAGTTTGAAAAGTTGACGTGGCGACAGTACTTTGCCATTGACGACGTGAATAGAGAGGATGAGCGAGAAAATAAAAGAACAGAGAGTGGGAGTAGTAATAGTAATGAGAGCGCGCGGGTAGAAAATAGCGATTGGCAAGCGTTCAATTCCACGGAAAAATGGGAGCCGTTGTACGTCGGCAAAGTCGCCACGGCGTTACAAATGGGTCTCCTCACTGTCGCGTGCGGGCAAACTTTAGACCACATCCCGCTCCTCTTCGACACTTACGAGGCGCAGAAACACGCGGCATCTTCATTGGTCGAAAACTTCGGCTACATCACTTTCGCTGCCACGACCTATGCCACGGCGGAATACGCCAAAGCGTATTTCTCTCATCCCGGTTGGAAAGAACGCAAACAGTTACGAGACGAAAGAAGAGAAGAGCGAAGGGAACGCATCCGAGCGAGCGTACAAGATATTCAAAACTCCGCGAAGATGAAGTACGCTTCGTTGAAACAAACGAGCAAGGAGAAAATGGAACGAGTCGACGAGATGAGACGCGTGAAAGCGAATACTCAAAGTCGACAACAGAGAGCACCAACCGCGAGCGCCGATTAAATATGATTATTAGTTAGAGAGAGTTTTAGCTTCTAAACAACAACCTTTTTGTTTTTGAATTTTCCCCACACCAGTGTAGACTTGCCTTGAATAGAAAATGAACGACCCACCCGTCTTCGATGCGGCTGCTCAAACCAAACTCTCCCACGCGCGAAACGCCGTCCTTCATTGCAAGGAGTCTTGGAAAGAATTGAAAGCATCTTTAGGTCGGAACATCGTCGAAAACATCGACTCTTCTCAAAGCGCAGAACTCTTTCAAAAACTCGCGGAATCCATCAACCACATCGAAAGGACGTACGAGGAAGTGAAAAAAGACAAGTTTTTACAACCAATCGCGATGGAAGTTCGACGACAAAGACCACCGCACGCGCAACCGAAAATCGCGAAAGAACGGAGCAATTTCTTTGGCTCGACACTTGGGAACTTGTTGTCGCATTACGAAGGGAGATTTCGTGGGAAACGGGACCCGGAGGCGAAAACGATGGAAAAAAAAATGAAAAAAATGATTGGCGGGATGACGCCTTCCGATGGGTCCATAGTCGTCTACGCGGTAAACGAACGCGGGAAAAGGATTGGTTTTCACACGACGGAGGTGAACGAGAAGTGTCACGTGGTCAAGATTATATCGAGTGGGAATTTTGAATGTCGCGTGCCGTGGGATGGGTGGAACATAGAGAGTATTTTAGAGTTGGAGATTGGGCCGGACGATTGGAAGAAGAGAGAGGAGGAAGAGAGGGAAGAGAAGGATGAGGAGGAACAGGATAGAACGGCGAAGAGAGCGAAGAAGGCTGTGAACAAAAGCTGGACGGATGGACCTGCGGATGCGAAAGAGGACATTTCATCAAAAATGGCTTCTGAATTCGAGAAAGTGTCGTTGCGTAAAAAGAGCGTCTGTGAAATGGTCGAGGAGACGAATGAAAAACAAGCGTTCGAGAAATTTACGAAGATGGCGAGGGAAAGAGCGAAGGGAAACATCGACAAATATTGCGGCAAAGACGGAAAGGAAGGCGCTTCAGTTATTGCGTTGGCTATGTTGTTGGAATGGTTTGAAGATTTCCATGCGACGAGTCGAGCGGCGGAGAAAGCCGGCGAACGCGACGACGAGGTGGAAGTAGATCCGAGGACGTGTGGGGTTGAGGTACCGAAGCGGTTTTTACCGGAGTATTATAAAGATAGTGAGACGAAAAATACGACGTATCAGGACGTTTTGAAGCAAGAAGCAGCAAAGGAGGAAGAAGAGGAAGAAGAAGAGGAAGGCGAGCTAAAGGAGTAATAGATATTTAGTAGCGGGTAACCATAGATACTACCTACGTAGAGAGAATATAGTAAAGTATATTATTGGACGATTTTAAAAGAGCTGCATAGTAGATTACCATTGAAGAAAATGACTCAATACTACTTGAAACTGCAATTTGCACTGTTTTGATTGACAACACGCGATTAGATGAAGAGATACTACTAAATGCTAAAGTTTGTCTAAGTAATCCATCTTCTCGTCAATCGTTAACAAACTTTCTTCGTCTAACGTCCATCCCATCGCGTTTTCAATATCTGCGATATGTTCGACTCTTTTTACTCCCGGGATGGGAATCGTTCCCTTCGCCATGCAATAATTCAACATCACCGAGACTTTCGATTTGCCCCCGCTGTTGACTTGGCCGATAAATTCGCACAGCTTATTCATGATGACGTATTTCTCCGCGATTTCCGTCGTCTTCAACGCTTTCAGCGGAGAATACGCGACAACTTTCACGTCTCGGTCGAGACAGCTTTGAATCAATCCGTCTTTTTCTGCCTTTCGGTTGACGACGGAGTACTCGATTTGATTCGCCGCCAACGGTATCCCTCTCTTCTCCAATATATCGAACGCTTGTTCCAACTGTTCTACGTTGTAATTCGACACGCCGACCGCTCTCGTCAGGCCTAAATCGAGGCTTTCTTCCAGCGCGCTCATCAGCGCGTCTTGCGAGAACGACGGGAACGGAAAGTGGATCGACCACAAATCCATCCGTCGACCGCCCATGCGTTTCACGCTCTCTTTCCCCGCCTTTACCAAGCTCTCTTTCCCCAAGCGAATGCCCCCACCCAACAGCGCGTTCGTCCAGGGGATGGTGAACACTTTGCTTCCCACGACGACGTCGTCGTCGTCGACGCCGCGCGCGGGGAGTAGTCGTCCCAAAATCTCTTCCGCGCTTTGTTCGTATTTTTGGCCTTTATACCCGTACACTTCCGCGGTATCGAAGAAGTTGATGCCGGAACTACGCGCTCGATGGAACGCATCCGTCGCGTCCTTCTCTCGAAATGTCGTTCCAAAACCGCGAGCGGGGTCGCCCCAGCTGATGGTGCCCACGCCGATGGGGGAAATCGGGATGCCGCGCGAGGGGTCGTCGCGCGTCTTGAGCGCCACTTTTGGGGCCGCTTTTCGGAATGGAATGCTCGATGATGATGGCGCCGCCGCCTTTGCGGACGACGACGCGGAGACGACGAGAGCGATATCGACAATCGCGCGCATTTTTTATCGCGGGGGAAATATCTCGAGCCATTAATTAATTAATGCGCAATTGTGTTGTTGGACGGACGACTTTACAGAGAGGACGATGATGTCGTTTTCGGAGGAGGAGGAGAGCCGACGACGACGACGACGAGAACAAAGAAGAAGCGCTCGCCGACGCGCGATTGGCGAGCGGCTGATTCTCAAACGCGCGAGGTGGATGCTGCGAGAGGCGTTCGAGACGTGGAAAATGCGGGCGAGAGAAGGGCGGATGTCGGAGCGCATGACGCGCAGAACGAAGGCGACCGCGAGGAGGAAAGCGCTCGTCGCGTGGCACGTGACGACGGTGAAAGAACGGAGCGAGAGAGATGAGAGAAAAAGACTGATGAAAACGACGTTCGAGACGTGGGCGGTGACGACGCGAGCAGCGAAACGAATGCATCATCTGCTGCTCGAAGCAGCAGGAAAGAAGGACGAGAACAACGGTCACCACAACGCGGAAGAAGAAGAAGATGATGATGATGATAAAAAGGAAGAAGAAGAAGAAGAGAAAGAAGAGAAACGAAGAAACGCGTCACTCGTGAGACGAACGTTTCGTCGATGGCACGTGTCCGCCCTGACTCACAAACGAAACGACACCGAGAAAGAGCGCGCGAAGGCGGAGGCGAAGGAGAAACTCGCCGCGGAACGCGCGAAACGGATGAAAGTTCGATGGAAAGGGGAACGGAGGAAGAGTTTAGCGTGCGAAGACGCGTTGGAGGCATTGAGGAAGTCGTCGTTGAAAGAGTTGTTGGATTGCGACAAAGAGAATTACGATGAAGAAGAGATGAATAAAGAAGCGGACGAGAACGAGCAGACGAGCGAGAGACGGGAAAGGTTGATCCGTTCTTTGCTGAAACAGAAAACGCTATTGGAGAAGACGATCGAGAGAGAAGAACAACGAGAGCGAATACGAGCGAGATTCGGTAACTAGAATCTGTTTTAGTACACGTGACGTAGCACATTTAGAGACAGCATAGCGGGGCAAACACATTCACACAGAACAATGTACGTAGTAACGTAATTATTAATAAGAGTAAAGCTAATAGTAGTTATTATCTAAAGATCAAATATCCTCGCAAAATATTTAATATTCTTCGTATTGTCTAACCTTCTTCGGCGGCGCGGACAAGAAGTCGGTGTACTCTTGCTCCGGCGCTTTTTGCCACTTGTTCTCCGCCCACAAGTCCGGAGTCAAGAACTCGTACGTAGATCTCAACGCAAAGTACGTCGCCTTCACAAAGTTACCCAACGTTCTTGTGTGGCCTCTGGAGCACGTAAACACGTCGTGAATACCCGCCATGACTAAAACCTTCTTCGGCGTTTGCGCGGCAACAACTCCAGTACCCTTCGGTGCCGGAATCAAACGAATGTGAACGGAACCACACTTGCCGTGGACCTTAGTCGGCACCGTGTGCGGCTGGCCGAGCGCGGCACCCCAATAGCCTCTTCTCACCGGCACCATGTTCAACTTGGCCAAAATCATGGACCCTTGAATAGAGTGCGCAACTTCTTTGCACGCTTTTACGCCCAAACCAATGTGGCCGTTGCTATCCCCGACGACTACGAACGCTTTGAATCGCATGCGCTGACCCGCGGAGGTTTGCTTTTGCACCGGCATGATTTTCATGACTTCATCCACCAAGTTGGCGCCGATGAAGTAATCGACGATTTGGTACTCTTTGATTGGGATGGAGTGGAGGTAGATTTGCTCGAGCGATTTGATTTTACCCTGTATGAATTCCATGACGAAAAGAAGGGACATTGATGAGCACATAACGTTCGCGTGGATGTGCGCGGAGCGACATGTCGAGAGAGATGTCGAGCCCCAAAAAGCCCTCCCGTGACCAAAGTCGATGCGGAAAAAAAAAGGAACGGAAATCGCGCGCGACGAAGGCGTCGCGACCTCGAGAGCGCGTCGCACGCGCCGTCGCGACGTCGCGAAACACTTTTTCGAAAGAGACGCGTCTTTTCCGCGAGCGCACATCCCCTCCCGATTACAAAAACAACGAATACTACGAACGCGTACCGCTTGCACCAATCTCCCCAACTTCGTGCACGGGGTCCAGACGTCCTTGTCCTCTTTCCCAAACCCTCGCCCGCGACCTCTGCCGCCACGACCTCTGCCGCCACGGTCACCGCCACGACCTCTTCGATCGCCACGGTCACCGCCGCGGCCAAAACCGCGCGAAAATCCGCCTCTGTCAGATGCTTCGGCCATTGTTGTTCTCCTCGATGCAAAAGGTGTGGTTGTACACGGCTGAAATTTTTGTGAGGACATTTTCGTCTCGAAGAAAAAAGAGAAGAAAAAAAGGAAGAAAACAACACAAAGAAGAGAGCTCTCGAAAATACGCCATATGGTGTTCGAAAGACCGCGATGACGAAAGCGTATCGAGGAAATAATAAGAATAACGTAGTACTATTCATACACGCGTGGTGGTATATCATGTACAACAAGCCTTGGCAGATGCAGGCGAGGCACCGCGCCGATGGCGTGAGACTCTCAGTCTTCCTTCAACTGTTTCCTGAGCGGCGACTGCCTCGAAAGTAAGCGCGCCGAGTTTACAGTCAACCGGACGAAATGAAACTGCGCCAACGCGAACCAGGCAGCTCGGATGCCTAATTCAGCCTTTAAGGTGAGGCCCAAACCGATCCAGGCTAAAAGAGCGTTTGGAACGTACGCCAAGGACATGAACTTCGTGTCCCTACCGGCTAATAAGCATCCCTCGGAAGCCATGGAGCTGGTGTGGAGTAACAACGCCAAGGAAGAAACCGGGGAGATTTCTTTCATCAACGCCGCGACCGTACTGTCCGTGGTGAAGGAATACGGGAAGTATACAGGAACTATTCTAGAGAAAACCGCCGAGAAACATCCTATGCATAAGGCAGCCAATAATAAGCGTTTCGTCATTTCAAACGCTCGCGTTTCGTCGCCTAACTGTGCCGGTAAGAACGTTTGTGCGGCTTGCGACACGCCGTCTCCAATCACCGCGAAGAAGAAGTACACGGTGAACATCACCCCGTTCGCAGCAGAAAATGCTGGTCCTAAAGCCGTGCCGGAACGAATTGTGCTTCCAACAAATACGGCTTTCACTAACGTCACGAAAAATACCGGCGTGGCAATCTTTCCAATTCGACCAATTGCCTTCAAACTCGGCAATCGCAAAGGCAACCTCAACGGCGGTGGTCCGTTCAACCGGTACCCCAAATCGTGTTTCCGCGCGTCACATTTCTTCCCCCTCACAATCATTGCCCGGACAAACAACGTAGTCACCATAATCTGCGCAAACGCCGTCGCCCAAGCCACCCCGGCGATACCGGCATTAAAACAAAACACTGCGATGAAGTCGCCCAAACCGTTGACCGCCGCCGCGACCAACGTCGCCTTCAAAGGCGTGTACGGATCCTCAGTCGCCAAGTGCGCGGATTGCATCACTGCGCACGCGATTGCCGCTGGAAATGCTAATAGTCTAATCTTTGTGTACGTCGCCGCGTGCGGAATCAACGCCAACGAATTCGCGCCAACGTACTTCGTCAACCCTGGAATGTGAAACGCGAATAGAGACGCGGCGATAATACATCCCATCCCAGTACTTAAAACCAAAACATCGTTCACGGTCCTCGCATCTTCCTCCACCGCCTCTGGCGTATTTTTCCTTCTCGCTACAATCCGATCTCTTGCAATTAACGCAGTCGCGCTTACCGAAAACGCCGAACACAAAATGTAACACGTGTGGCCGACGTATACGCTCGCCGGCGATATCGCCGCCAGTTCAATCGTCGATGTCAACCCAACCATAGCCGTGTCTAATAAACTCAAAATTGGATCGCATAACCATATGGCCATGGTTGGTAACGTAAACGCGAGCAGTTCTGCGATGGAAGTCACTTTCGCCGTTTGCGGCGACGGCGTCACGTTTTCGATAGACTCGTTCGTTAAATCTCGTTTGTGCATTTCGGTGATATCTTCGGTGATGATGTCCGAGTCCGGTGGGGAGAGTAAAATCTCGTCCATGGAAGACATCACTGAACTATCCGCCTCTGCCGCGAAAGAGGAAGAGAGAAGCACGGAGGCCGCGTCGTCGTCGACTGCCTTCAACAGACGACGACGTGTCCCGGTCGTTACGAGGATTACTCTTTCATTTGTGTTCCCGAAAAGAAGAAAAGGAGGCGAGTGATGAGGTCCATCCTTCGTCGTCGCTCTCGAGAACCGAACCGACGATCGAACAGACGCGACCGAGCTGCTCAACGCTCGCATCGATCGCGTCAAATGTGAATACCGCGCGCGCAATCGCAACTTTAGCGCGAAAAAAATAACGAATGGGAAAATTATATATTTGGATAAGAAAGAGATATGTGGGATGGCAACACGTGTCGCAAAAGGAGGCATAAAAACGCGCGAAAGCGCGCGAGAGAGAGAGAGAGAGAATCTATGAGAACAAATTGTACGCGCGTGGTATCACAAAGACGTCATGCTCGCGCTCAATGATTTCGCGATCGCGTCTACCCGTTCCTTAATTCTATCCTCGTCACCTCCGGCTCGAACTCTCTTCCCGTACTTTTGCATGAACTTGTCCGGATGCCACCGCATGATGAGCTCGCGGTAGACTTTTTTCTTCAGCACAGTCGCGTCCGACGCGTCTTGCCGTTCGGAAATCTTACGTTCTAATAATTTGGCCATTTTTGGCGGCCATGGGATGTCATTGTACGTCAATGGAAGGCGAGAGGTGCTAGAAGAGGCGTCCAGGGATTCCCATCTTTGGTCGAATTTAGACCAGCGGCGTTCACGTTTGGCCGCGGCGGACTCTTTTTCTTTTTTCGAGAAAGAGGAGGAGGAGGACGTTTTCTGTTGTTTATTGCTACTGCTTCTTCTGTCCTCGTACTCGTCGTGTTTCGTGAAATATTCGTGATGGTGCCTCTGATCTTCCTCGTTCTCCTCCGCTTCCAACTCCTCCGCCTCTCTTCTCGCCCAGAGCGTTTCGCGATACGCTCGTTCTCTCGCCGTTTCACTCGTCACGCCTTCGCTATACCCAAACCCGGTCGCGAAATTTATGTCGTCGTTATTATTGTTATCTAACGAAGATCCGTTCGCACCATTCGTACCGTCATCATCACCACTCCACACGCTGCTCGGTCCTTTCGCTTTCGCCCAATTGGCGTCCGGCGGTCTCGCGGAGGCCGCGACGCCGTGACTCGAAGTCGTCGATGAATTCCTATACGGACTCGATAACACCGACGCCGCTGGTTCTACCCATTGGCTTCCATTCCAGCTCTTTTGCCCGTTGTTGTTGTTCAAACCATCCCCGCGACTCGTCGCCGGTTGCCCTTCGATTTGCGGCTCGCCCTGAGAAAATAGCATCTTCCGCGCCCGTCTGACGCCCATTAAAATTCCAATCGTCGCAACGCACGCGCAGAAAAGCGCGAGATTTGCCAGTTTCTCCCACGCGGTTTCGGGCGTGGCGCGTGTGAGTGTTGTTTTCGACGTCTCCCCGGTGGTGTCCTCCTCGTCGGCGGCAAGGAATTCGCGGTCTTCTTCCTCTCTCCGATGATGAGATGCAAACATCATCGACCGCTCTTCCGTCCCGTACACCACCGTTAATCCAAAGAGAAGACCACCGGACGCGACGAGAAGAGACAGCAAGAACGTTCGAGGACTGTCGCGTCGCAACGCGCGCAAAGTGGTTATACATTTGATCAGCGCGTCGACCGGTGCGTGCGGCGTCATTTTTCGTCGGTAGTATCGTTGTATCGATCAAAGCGCGTCTCCATTAAGAGCGCACAAAATGTGACGTGACATTTTTCCAATTCATTTCAACACCATATTATCATCGCGTCTTCATCGACGAAAACGATGTCGAACGACCATTGTGATGCCGACGGGTTCGACGAGAGAAAACGCCTCCTCCCGGACTTGGACGTCCTCTGGAAAATCGCAACCCCGGAGGAATGGAACAAGTGGCGCTCGTCCGGCATCCTCTCGCTCGCTTCCTTATTGGACCGCAAAGACGGATTCATGCACCTGTCGAATTCCCATCGCGTGAAGAAAACGGCCGACCTGTACTTCAAAGGACGAGGCGACTTGCGGTTACTGAAAATAGAGACGAAAAAGCTCACGCAGAACGACACGCGAAGCGTCGTCTTCGCGGACGAAGCACCGACAACGAGAGAAGACGAAGCGAAAGACGATGATGGGTTGATTTACGTGCATTATCTCTTGGTCGAAGGCAAGGCGTGTTGCGCGCACGCGTACGCGAACTTTGCTTCCCATCCGCTCAAGTACGACGACGTCGTTTCCGAAGTCCACGATTTGCCGTGGAACGAACGCGAAGGGAAGCACGAGTTTCCCGCGAGTATTGGATGATATTGGAGAGGGTGTACGAGAGAGAGAGAGACAGAGACAGAGAGAGACAGAGGAACATTTTTAGTCAATTAAGTACATTTTGCCGCCTTCATTTTTTTAAAATTCTCCCGCACGTGAGTCCCACCGTCGACGCGCGCTCGCGGCGCATCATGGCGCCAACCACCGCCCAACGCGTCTCCAGATTCGCCAAGTATGCTTTCATGGTGGTCGCGTTGACTGGAACCGCGTATTACGCGTACATGCAAGGATTTTACGACGCGCATTTGGACGATGAAAATGACGGGGAAAAAACATTGAATCTGTCGAAGAACAACGAAGAGGAAGAAGAAGAAGACACAGAGAAAGAGACAGAAGAAGAGGAAGAGGGAGAAAACGTCGTGGTCGACATCGACGAAGACGAGGAGAGAACCCGGATCGAACTCGTCAAGGCTGCAAGAAGAGAGAGCGCGACGAAGCCTCCGAGAAGTCCACTCAGGAGAAATCAACGTGAAACGAGAGGAACGACTTCGGAAGAAGAAGAAGCAATAAAAGCAACGGAGGAGGGAAGAAGTGGCGTCGGTCTCGCAGAGGCAACCGAGGTAATCGAAGAGAGGAGCGCAGGCCCCGCGCAAGGAAAGAACGCGATGGAAGTGAAGAAAGGATTTTTGAACGAGAAGCGCCTGTCCTCGAACGGTTTGTTCGGCGATGAAGAACGAGTGGAGGAGGTGGAGGAGGATCGAGATGCCGCGAGTTCTTCGAGGAAACGAGGACCCGTCGTTAAGTCGCCGTTACAACTCATCTACAGAAACATCCGGAAAGATTTACTCGCGTCAAAAACGTTTGATGCATCCGCCATCGCGGCGACGAGGAGTTTGTTTCACTTCGAACCATTTCCTGGAGTAGGCGTTTGGCCGGTAAAGTACGACGACATGAAGATGTTCCCGATGAAAAGTTCGTGTTCCAGATTGATTGTATTGTCCGTGTTTGACGACGCGCCAAGTTTAGCAGCGAGTGGAACCGCGATCGTTTCTGAGCTGAGCAAGTTGATGATGGGTTTTGATAATCGGGACGACGACAAGGAGGACGATGAGAACAAAGGAAACGCGACGAAAGTGAGACAGAGACCGATGTTTGTTTGCAATCGAGCGCAGTATCACGTGACGATGTTCTTTTTCAGTCGGCCGATTGAAGGAATGATGAGAGAGGAGCCGGTGGAGTTCTTGATGGATGAGGGTGTAGGTATCGCGTCTGAGCAAAACGAAGTAGTAGAAGTAGCGCGAAATGAAGAAGTGGAACCGCCGTCGACGCCGCCACCGTATCAATCAACGCCAATGGAGAAACAACCATCTATTCCTAAAGGATTAGGAGAAATGACATTCCCAGAAAAGCCAAAACCGAGGGTCAAACGTTCCATCTCTCAAAACTATGAGCGCTTGTTATCTCCGCCAACGCCCATGTCGAAAATCAAACCGCCGTCAGCCATTAGCAGTGCAGAAAATCTCGCGCACGCGTCGATGGCGACCTCTCAGAGCAAATTCAAGCGCTCTGCCTCGGGCAACATTCTCGACGAAGCGACTAAAGCGCAAGAAGTTCTACAGGCATGCGAATCGATTGAATTAGTTGTGGACCGAGTCGTCTTAGCCACTTCCGGGGCCCTTCTCTTATGCTTTGACGACGTGAACGATTCGCTCAAAAAATCGCGCGCCGCACTCGTCTCCAACGCCGTCGGCGTTCGAGGCGTCCAACAAACCTCCACGGCGCACTGCACGTTGGCTAGAATTCTACCAAACCCTGGCGACGAACACTTATCCGACTATGAGTTGAAACAAATCGACCAACTGTTGACGAAATGGACGAAACAGTTACGAGGCACGAAAATGATATGTCCGAAAGCCTGGTACGTTCGTGAGGAACGATTTTCCTCCGTGGATGGAGATAAGGTCCGGCTCCGGTTTAAGGGCCACTAAAGCAGATGGAAAAGATTGAGCCATCACGGGTGTAAATTCTGCTGTGCGAGTAACGGGATGTGATTAAATGCAATGTTATTGTTGTTGTTGTTGCTGTTCCAATGTAAACGCGATAAAAACGTGAACTTTCTCAAAATTTTCCTTCGTTTCGTCGACGTCTTCAGAACTATAGAGAACTCATAATATGTCCTCTCAGACGCAAAGCGCCTCCGAAACGACGAAACGATGCCATCATCCAAGAAGTACCGCCACCATCACTCCGTCTTCGTCTTCCGTGCGACGCATCCTTCACCTCAAAAACAGCGTCTTCGACCTTTCCAAAGCGGCGGATAAAAAATCATCGTCGAAGAAGAAGAAGAAGAAAAGCGAACACTTCCAGTGCGTGAAAATCAAAGGCGACGGCAGATGCATGTTTCGCGCTTTGGCGTTAGGTTTAGCACACCTTTCGAAACACAACATGACCTCCTCCGAAGAGACGAAGGAGGCGGATACGTTACGAAACGCAGTGTTTGAACAAATGTGCAGAGACGAGGAGAAACGAAAAGGACACTCGGAAGCAAGCATGTCTATCAAGTACGGCGATCCCGATGGGATCGAAGGATACTGTAGGCGCATACAAAAAGAAGACTTTTGGGGCGGAGAAACAGAGTTGTTGGTGTTGGCAAAATTAATACGACGCCCGATAATGGTGTATTTACCGGCACATATGGCGAAGAATGCCGCAAGCGGGAGCGGGTACGTGTGCATACAAACGTATGGCGAAGAGTACGCGTCGAAGATGAACAAGAAGACTGGGAAGATGACGGAAAGAGCGCCAGTGAGGCTTTTGTATAACGGACAAACGCATTACGATTTGCTCATTTAGCATACTTGTGTTTGGCTACCATAGTTAGTATTGTTGACTACATAATATTCTATCGTCGTTTTCGTCTGTTCTTGCTTTTCTTCGTTAAAGTTTCGATGTCGTCCACTCCAGTAATGGCAGATTTGTTGGAAAGATACGAGCCACCGGTTGCTATTTCACCTACGGAAGGACAAGTGCCGAATTCCTCGTGCCTATCAGTTGGAACTGGAGCGCTGACTTTATCCACTCTTCTCAGCGTTCTCTTCTCCATTCTATCCACGTAGAGAACGCCATTCAAATGGTCCATCTCGTGCTGCGCTATTCTCGCCGGCCATCCGGTTAAATCTACATCGATGGGCTTCCCGTCTGGTGCCACGCCTTTCAACTTGACTTTCAAGTGTCTCCTCACGAGTGCTCTGTATCCTTGCACCGACAAACACCCTTCCATGAATGCCGCGCTCGCATCTCCAATTGGTGTGATGACTGGATTTATAACCGCCTTCGCTTTAAATGGCACTCGTTTCTTCGACTTTCGCTCTTCCTCACTTTCGTCGGACATGCCTTCCTTCGTGTCCTCCATCACGAAAACGCGTTTCTTCACGCCAATCTGCGGCGCGGCGAGCCCAACGCCTCGGCCTTTCACGATGGCCAACATTTCCGAGACCAAGTCTTGTATCTCCGTGCTTTCGATATCCTCCAAGGGGACTTCCATCGAGCGTTCGTACAGACACGATTCTCCGGCTTGGACGATGTCCCGCTTGCCTCTCGCGAGTGAGATGAGGTCGTTGAATGGATTGGACGCGTTTTCCGTCCAACTGCCGTCGGTGGAGGATGTCCCGTACGCCGACCGAGTCATCAAAGCGGGAAAGCGGGTGGAGAATGGTCGTCGATTCTTCATCTTCTTCGCGACGGGGGTCCTCGTCGCAAAAGAAGAGAAGGAAGAGGAGGAAGCGATAGACGCGGAAGGAAGTGCGCGGAGATGCATGCGAAGGCGTTTTCTGTGTCTTTTCCACACCGGTGAAAACAATAATATTATCGTAGCATTAATTGTGAAGGACAACGAGAGAAGATTTTGTTGATAAATACTATCGTTTCAATACAAGCACCCCTATGCTATGACGAGTACTCTTTCCTCCATCGACCAATGCCACATATAGTATTATTCATATTTTTTCTGCTGCCGTCTCTCTTTTCTCTTCTCCGCCGCCGCCGCCGCTATTCTAATTTGACTACTCGTGAGAGGTTCTTGGTGCGTGTACACCGTGTGGCAATGCGTGCACACTCCAACCAAGAGAAGACCGACGATTTGTTCCGCTTGTAGCATTTCACCTTTAGCGACGGACTCGATGACTCCGGTGAGAATTAAACCGATAGTAATGGCAAACCCTTTGGCGACGGAACCGAGGTTTTTGGTGACTAAACCAACGCAGATGCCGCCGACGGCGGAGGTGAAGATTGGGACAAACGTGAGTAAAGTGAAATGGTCAAACATGGAGAACCATTCCGTGGAACCGGCATAGAAGAGTCGCTGGATTGCCGCGGAGGATGCCAGACTATTGTTACCAGAACGTTCGGCCGCGTGTTCTTGGAGATGAGTTTGTTGTTGCTGTTGCACAAAAACCTCGTCACCGAAGGCCAATTTCGAGATGTGGACGAAATAGACGATCGGTATGGAAGCAATGGCCATTTCAATCGTCAGCATTTGCGCCGGTCGTCGCAAGGCTTCCAGCGAAATTTGCGTGCTCGTACTCGCCAGCCCGCTCAAACAAGACGCCGCGGTTACAGCAAGCACCCCTAAATATCTCGCGTAATCTTCCTCTTCAATCATCATCATGCCTTTTTCTCCTCCTCCGTTTACGTCGCCCAGCGATTTTTGCGCATCTACTGCTGGTTCTAAAATTTCTTTGATTTGCAAAATCACACTCGCTAACATCAATCCTAATAAACACAAGCACTGGACAAACGTCTGTCTGGTCCCAAACACGACGTACACAAACAACGCGGTCCAAATGATTTTCGTTTGGTTTAAACAGTTGAACAAAACCGCGTCGACGGAGTGGTATCCGTACTGCATCAACATGTTTTGAATGGAATAACAAATCGCAGGAACAACGCTCAAAGCAAATACCTTCAACCTAACTTTCCGGAATTGTCTACGTATCTCTCTCGGACCTTGTATTCGCATTAAAATCAAACACAATACAATCTTCATGCACTCAGTCGCCGCGACGACGCCTAAGCTCGAAACATTCGACGAAATAAACTTCTTCGTCAACAGAGGTTGCGCGCCGTATTGAACGCTCAACACGCAAAAAGGAGCCACGTTCCGCATAATTTTTTTCCACGAGATGAACCGTTGATGTTTCGCTCCGTCGTCTCTCGACCCGCGCGAACCTCGACGGCTCGAGGGACTCCCGGTCGTCGTCGTCGTCGTCGTCGTCGTCGTCGTCGTCGTCGGTGGCGGCAACGCGACGATGAGATTGCGCGTCTTCGTCTCGTTCTTCCCTCTCCGAGGCCCTTCTCCACCAGTCTCAAAGTCCTTTTCGGGGGCATCTGAACGATTGCGTTGTCGTCTGATTCGCGTCCCTCCTCTCGACGTCGGATTCGTTTTTTTGTCCTTCGATTTTGACGTCTTCTTCGCGGTTCTCGACTCTTCGTCCTCCTCCTCCTCCTCCTCCTCTTCGTTCGCGGGGTCCCACTCTTCGGCGACTCTTCCTCTCCCCGTCGTCTTCGTCGTCAAAGTGCCATTCGTCTTCCGCAAAACGCCATCACCACACGTGCTCCCCATCTTGTCGACATCGTCGTCGTGCCCCAAAGCCTCCTTCTCCAAAGCCCCAACAAAAGTTCGCGTGGACAAAGGCGGCGTCCTCGACGTCTGCCTTCGCGTGGACACGGGCATCTCAAAGTCGTCTCTCTCTCTCAAAGCAAAACAAAGCGCGGAAGAAGAGCCCAAAAAGGGTGGAGATATCTATTATTATTATGTGGGTTTTGTCGACCTTTCAAGGGAATTTTTTTTTGCGGAAAATAGTATTGAGCATTTAGGGTTTAAAACCAAAAAAGAAATCTTTTTACGAGGAGGAGGAAAGATGAATACTACGTACCGGTATCAAAAAAGAGTAGTTCAAATACTATAACAATTAACAACACTCGAGAGAGAGAGAGAGAGAGAGGCCAATCCTACGCGCTCCCGTACGTACCCGGGGAAGATGATGATTCTCCTCTTTTCGTCGCAACTGCGACGCGGTGGTGATCGCGCCCGTCGTCTAACAAAGGCGCCTGGAGGTCGTCGTCGGAGTCGATGTCGGCGTCGAAGGCGTCGGCGTCGGCGGAATGGAGTAGGTGACAACAACAGTAAGCTCTTCGGCGGCGACCGGAACATAAGGCGACGTTGGCAATGTCTCGAGACCCCGGGTAACCGTTTTGGTTCAAATCTTTCTCTAACTGGTCGCCTTCTCTGACTAAATGGATCCAGGAGAAGAGAATGATGAAAGTGCCAGCAGCTGTGACGATAAACCAAGAGACGTACGGGTTCGTGACTTCGGGTTGCATGGCGATGCGGAGTTGGTCGGCGGACATGAGGAAGAAGTCGAAAGCGCCATGGTAGAGCCAGGAGCGGGAGATGCATTTGATTGGGTCGATGAAGAAACCGTTGGAAGCTTGGATGATCCAGTGCGCTCGGACGTATCGCATGCCAGAGAGACCAGCCCAGATGGCGTGCATGGGCATGAAGCCTCTGGTGATGGTGATCATCGTTGCCGTAGCCCCTCGCTCTTCGTCGTACAGTGAGCGACCGTCCATGGTTTGGACCGTGCAGTTGATGGCGGTTTGGTTCCAGCTCGTGATGGCGACTTCGGTTTGGTTGCCATTCGGATCGGCGAAACCGTACCGGGTCAACGCTCGGACGATAACGCTTTCGCGTTGTTTGGGGTCCTCTGTGATGATACCCAAGAGACCGTTACCTTGTTGTTGTTGCTGCTGCTGCTGCTGCTGTTGCTGCCGTTGCTGTGTATCCTTACTCATATTGCTATTATCTCCTCCTTCGGTACTCTCTTGTTCGCCCATTTTCTCTACCCTCAATCTATTATCCTCCCCGCTCTTGCTTGATAAACGCAGGTAATCCTTCGCGTTCGACGGTCTCAATATCCCTTTCATGATGTACGAGTGCATGCCATCCGTCGCCTTTTCCAAAGTCAATTTCGTTTGCGCAAAACTTTCGTAAATGCCTCGTAAAATTTGGTTCTTAAACTCCCAAACGATTTGGCGATCGTCGTACACTGGATGTAATTGGCCTTTACCGTCGCCATTTTTCCTTGAAATACCAGTCATCTTCCCGAGGAACGGAATCCACCCAGAATCTGTGGACATGAAATAACTCATTTTGTGTGATCGTTGTTGTAGTAGTTGTTGTTGTTGAATAACGTGTTGATCTTGAGCGTACACTTTTTGCGCGGTGAATTCTCTTTCGTTTGTTCCATCTTCTTCCTCTTTCGATTTCGATCCCGTGCTTGTAATCAACGCCGGAATGATTTGCGCGGTCGTTTTTGTCGTTCCTTTAATCACTTGCAGCGTCTTTTCTGCATCGGGCATCTCCTCATCCGCGATTGGCGTGTTCAACGATCCGCTCAGCACCACAATCCTTGGGTGTTGCGGATCGTCACACACGACGGTAATATCCGCTTTCGTCACGTCCATCAACACCTGCGTGTTTTGCATTTGCTCGTACGTCCTTACTCCGTACTGGACGTTCTCAATCCACGCGAAGCCTAAGCCAACGACCATGGCTAACAAAACAACCTTCCTCGGCGACCGCGTTCGTTTGGACCACCCGATGGCATATAAACATCCTCCCATATCCTCTTCCAACTCCGCTTTGCTCCCTAAACTGTCATCATTCGCTCTCACCCACCTACTCGCGACGAAATACTTCGCCGTCTCTTCGCTAAACCCGGCCAAAATGAACGCCAGCCACGCCGTCGCCATGATGGTCTCCACGCTGACGCCCCCCTGACCTTCCTCGTTCACTGGTGGTTCCGCGCTAAACGCCATCGCCGAATACCCCAGCAACGCGGTCACGATCCCCGCTGCGAATGCTCTCACCGTATACACCGCAATCGGCGCAACAATCGCCCCGCACCAAAACGTCTGCGCCAAAACGCCAAACGACAGATGCTCGTGAAAAGCGTCCCCGTGGCCTCTTTTCGACATGAAGACGAAGAACACCGCCCACAAGCAGCACGGAATTAGCGCCGATAACAAAACTATCGTCGCGGACGACCAATCTCCTTCGCATTCCAGCGTCGTTATCACGCCTTTCGCCAGAAACAAAAGCATCGTGACGAACACCCAAAAGAACGAGTTATCGTCCGACCACATCGAGAGGCACGAGACGTACCACCCTTGCTCGCTTTCGAACGCCTCTCTTCTTTTGCGACGAGAGAACGTTCGCGGCGAGTGCGGCGGGGGGACGTCGTCGTCGTTCGATTTTGATTTTGGCGGGAGCACCATACCCGTCGTCGTGTGTTCCTCCTCCCGCAAGTGAAAACGAAAGAGAACTACGCCAAAAGAGCGCGCTCAAACAACACTTGAGAGAGGAAACGCGGGGGGCGGATGTCCAATCGTCTCTCTTTCCCTTTGCTTTGGGGCCTCTTCGCACTCACTCGAATCGTGCACTCGGAAAGAGAGAGGAAAGGAGGGAGAACGTTTGGTCTCGAAGCGAAAGCGAAGCGAAAGCGACGCCAAAAAAGCGAGAGAGAAAGAGCGCGCGTCTTCTGGTGGATGCGACGATGACGAAAAATGAGGCGCGGACAGAGAAGGGTGTTCACTCTCTTTCTCTAGAGTTTAGGGTGTTGTGCTCTCTTTCTCTCTCTCTCTAACTAACGAAGCTAGTCTCTATCTGCGTCTATCTCTCTATTCTAATCTCTGTGTGTCTTTCTCTCTCTCTCTTTCGCACGCGCATGTCTGCAGTGGCGTCGTCGTTTACGGTTTCTTCTTCCTTCTGAGCTCGAAGATTTTCGGTGGGGAGTGTGTGATACCGGCGGTATTCGCGGCGCCGCTTTTGTCTTCGCCTTCGCCTGTAACGCCGCCGCCAAAAGGTATCGGTCGCAGCGCCGCGCTACTACTCTTCGCCATAATTTCGCTGTATTTCACCTTGAACTTCCCTTTGACGCCGCCACCGATGACGCCGCTGGCTTTCTTTAAAGCCTCTGGGTTTTTGAAATGGGCTATGTAAATATCGTCCAAGTCGGTTTCTGAGTCCACTTCGACGGCGAATTGACCCGCCCAAGGGCGAAGCATCAAAAATACCGTTTTTTTTTCGGCGCCGTCGGAAAATGTGGCGGTTAGACGTCCGTACTCAATGCCACCAGTTTGCTTGGTGTGATAGGCAGTGAATCCTGGGAAATATTCGTCCTCGCTTGCTTCTTCAGGTGGTTGGTTGATTGAAGAGCTAATACCTCCTGCCCCCGCTCCGTTCGACGTCATCATTCGATCCTTCTCCTCTTTTTCTTTCTTTAACTCGTCGTGCGCCAAAATAGCCTCGCGCAAGTTAATCGACGGTTTCTTACACGCGGTCGTTCGAAACACGTCTACGCGTCTGTTTGGTTCGTTACCATAGCTTTGAGAGGTGAATCCCCACAACGCCGCGTATTCGTGGACGACGCCGCGAAGAAATTTCGTCATGGGAGGAAATGTCGCTCGACGATTGTTGGCGTCTCTCGCCATCTCTTCAAACTTCTGTTCGATTTGCGCGCATAGACGAGGGTTGTTCTTCGCTGCTTTTAAGTGTTCCTGCTTGAATGCACTTTTCGCACCAGGTACGGCAAAGGCAGAGACGTGCGAGTCTGGTTTCGAAATGCCAAACGCCGCGGCGAGCTGCGCGCGCCTCGCTTCGTCTGCGTTTACCGAATCGTTCGGAAGCGCCGCTGCGGCAAATTCAGCCTCTCGTTGATGTACCCGTTGTTGTTCGTGGTGGTTTATTTGTTCTGTTGATGAAGTAGTTCGTGGTGGTTGAACTCGGGGTCGTCGAACGACACCATCATCGTGCAAACTCGAGGCTCTCTGCGCCATTTGGCTCCACCCGCCGGTACCGATTCGAGTCGTTGTACTCCCTGAACCTAAACTTGGGAAATTTTCCGCGCTTGACAGCGAAATGTTACCATTATTCCCTTGCCTTCGAATGGCCTCTGGATTCGACCAACCACTGAACGAAGTGTGCGCCGCTCTTAAAGTTTGACCACGAGACATCGCGATATCGTCATCCACCATGGCAAATGCGCCAAACGCTCGAAAGGCGTTTTCTTGTTGCTCAATGGACGTTTCTAAATTTGCCGCTAAAACCTGCTCAGTTTCGTTTGAGCCGTTGTTGTCGTTTACATTGCTACCGTTATCATTATTATTGCTATGCCGCTGCTGATTATGATGATTCTGATGACGATGATTTCTACTGGTATTATTATCGCCTTGTCTTCTCTCTCGAATGCTCGTAAACATCGATGCCGCCAACGTCCTTCGCAACTCCTCTCGTTCTCTTTGCATCCTCGCTCTTTGATCCTCCGTCCGTCTCCCCGCGTTTTCCAACTCATCCTTTTTCTCCTTTTGTAAATTCACGTACGCTCTGTGGACGTTAAACTTCTTCAACGAAAATTTCCTCAAATGTTCGTCCAACCTTTGACAATCGCTCGGGTCCAGCGCCTCTCTCGTCAACGGATTCTCAAACGTTTTCGCGTTTACGACGTACTCTGCCAAAGCCTCCGGGTCGAACAGATGTTTCACTCGTTGCTCTTCAGACGTCGTCGCGGCGGCGTTCTTTTCAACCTCCTCTTCGTCATTCAACGACGAGTAGCTTTGTTCTCTTTTAAACTTCTTCCCGAGCAATTCGAACGGCGCGTGCGCTTGTTCGCAAAACGGTTCCAGCGTAATCGGATCGCACTTCTCCTCCGGTAAGTCTTTCCACCACCGCGGCCGCGCGGTCTTCTTCGCTCGCGCGTTCGGTGGTTTCGGCCTTGGAGGAACCAATTTCTTTTTCTCTCCTTTTTTTTCATCATCGACAATAAAAACATCATCATCATCATCATCATCATCATCGCTTTGTCGCATTGTCTTCCCCTCCTTTTGCGTCTTGAGTGGCGGCGGTGTTTTGGTGCGGTTGTTGTTGCGTCCATCGAAAGTGGAGTAGACGGTCGATGCGTCCCGTCCGTCCTCGCGGGTTTTGGGTGGTGGTCGTCTCGGCGGCGCGCCTCGTCTGCTCCTCGATTTTGCCTTTTCCTTCGTCGTCGTCGCATTAGTCGTGTTGGTGTTCCCTTTTGTTCTTCTCATCGTGTTGGCGTCTTCTTCATCATCCATGATGTCGTCGCTGGTTACGATGAAACTTCGTAAAAAAAAGCGAATAATCACAGTCGTTTGTTTGTTTTGCCCTTCTTCCGCTTTTGCCTCTCTTTCTTCCGTTGACAACACGACTCAAAAGACACAAAAGCGCGCAGAGAGAGAGAGAGAGAGATGTACAACACACTTTTTTACACTGGTGTGTGTATCCAGAAAGAGAAGAAGAGAAAAAGAAAGATGCACACAACACCAACAAAGAACACCCTACTAAATACCCTAAACCCTATATTGAAAAGTTAAGACCCTAAATGACAGTTTCATCTTCTTTCAAAAATTCTTCCCTCTTTTTTTCTTCTTTGAACACCATACGAATCGTCGTAAGCGACAAAAATCGCATTAATTTATATATCGACGACCAACACACCATCTCCCTCTTTTTGTCTTCGAGACGACGACGACGTCGAGAGACTCCTCTGCGACCACCGAAAACAGAGAAAAGGAAGAGGGTTTTTTTCTCCCCTTTTATTAGGTGGTGGTGGTGGTGCTTTTTTTTTGCAAAAGGAAGAAAGAGAGAGAGAGAGAGAGAGAAGGCGACCACAAACAAGAGAGGCGCATTCAAAAGAAGAAGAGAGATTTGAAGACGTCGAAAAGAGAATTGAATTGTCCGTAATACTAAAACGAAGAAGAAGAAGAAGAAGAAGAAGAAGAAGAGTCGGCGTGAGAATAATCGCTCTCCTCGCGAAGAAAAGAAGAAGAAGAAGAAGGACCAACGACAAAAGGAGGAGGACGCTTCCAACCACCGTCTACTTTTGTGTCCACGAGAAGCGAAAAAGAGGACGCGCTTTGAAGGACGACGATGGCACCTCGGTCGGCGAAACGAGGGACGAAGAAGACCAATACTACGACGAATGCGAATACGCGCGACACCAAATCATCCGCTCAACAACAACAACAACAACAACGGCAAAACCAAAACGTCGCGGAAGCGATGAACTCCGCCGCGCCGCCGTCGTTAGCCCAACTGCTCACCGCGGCGGGTGTTCCGGTCAATCCCACGGACGGGATGACGACGCAACAACAACTGTTGCAATTTCAGCAACAGCAAAACGCTGCGGCGAATTTCGCGGCAGCCGCCGCGCTGACGTTGTCGGGGGTCACGACGCAGATGAAGTCGTACGGGAACAACGCCATGGGAGGCAGATCCTATAGTGGAGGTCAACCGACGAGTCCATCTTTTTGGAATCAGTTTTACGCGCAACAAGCGTTGGTCGGGAGCATTTACGGCCAACAGCAGCAACAGTTACAAGCGGTGCAGCAGGCGTTGTCGAACGGCGGGAATTTAAACAACGAGAGATTGAGTTATTTGAGCAATTTTTCCACGGGGATGGGTGGTGGAGCGCAACCGACGATGTCAAACAGGACGCAAAGTAGCGGAGGAAATGCAATTTTCGATAACGAGGATTTGAAAGAGTTGATACAGACGGCCACGGCGGTGAGGACACAGCAGTTAATGGCACAGCAGTTGCAACAGCAATACGGAAGAGCTAGTATTGGCGAGATTAATAGCACCGATGCCACGAAGAAGAAGAAATTGTCCAACGTGAGCACGAAGAAAGCGCAGAATTATATTAATAACAAGAACAACAACAACAACAACAACAAAAGGAAACAACCGGATTCAGCCGGACAGCAACAACCCGGATCGAGAGGAACCTCCGCGTTTAGCCCGTTTGCAAACTCCGCCGGCGACGTTAACAACGCCCACTTGAAGAAACACGCCGGCAGGAAGAAAAATAGCAGCAACAGTAAAGACAACAAGAAAAACAGCAACGATAAAGCGACGTCGCAGGAGAAGAAACCAGGAGGAGGGAAGAAAGCGAAGAAAGAAAAAGTGACGAACCCGAAAACCATGCAACTAGCCGAAGCCGCGGTGAGCATAGAAGGAGAACGGAGCAACATAATGGACGACCGAAACATTTTAGCTGAGGTTATGAAATTGCAACAAGGATATCTCCAAGAGACTCCGGAGGAACGAGAAAAGAGAGAAAAAGACGACGCGGCGAAGAAAATGAAACAGTTGAGCACGAGAGGGCACACGGCGCGAGCGACGGAGAAAGAAGAGCTGTATAAATCCATCGTCGACGTCGACGGGAACTTGTTGAAGCCTGACGTTTTGGAACAATTCGAAGCGAATGCGAACAAAATGAAACAACTGAACAAAGAATACGAAGAACAAAAGAAACATTCGGGATTAGGAGGGAAGAAAAACGGCGGCGCGGGCGTCTCGGATTTGGCGCAAGCCACCGCGCAGAAAATCACCGGTGCTTCCGACGGCGTCATGGCAAAAGTCAGAGATATTTTAGATGAAGAACTTTCGGACGCGGAAATGGACATCGCGGAAGGCGACGAGACGGACGAGCTCGACAGTGAAGCGGCCAAGGCGAAGAACGCGGGGAAACTCAAAGAGAAAAAATCGGACTCCCTCGCAGAAGCCGCGGCGAAGAAGATTATGGTAAATGACGACGGTAAAGATATCAAAGTTCGCTCGCGATCGTGGTCGCAAGAAGAAGACGATCTGGTTCAAGTTTTAGTTTCGCAAGTCGGGCCGAAGAAGTGGGCGTTAATCGCCAATCAACTTTCCGGGAAGACGCAAAAACAAGCGTACGCGCGATGGAGAGATTATTTACAACCCGGTTTAACCTCTCGTCCGTGGACGAGGTGGGAAGAGAATCACCTCTTGGATTGCCAAGCACACATTGGCAATCAATGGGCCATCTTGGCCAGGTTTATGCCCGGGCGCTCACCAAATTCCATCAAAAACAGATTCCACGCGACGAAACGGAAAATGGAACGGCAAAGCGGCACGTTTACGAACAAAAAGAGGGACTTTCCCACGGAAGAAACCAAGGCTTTGAAGACGTCGAAACAAGAGGTGGACGAGGAAATCAATCCTACGGCGGATGAGAAAGAGGACACAAAAACGACGACGACGACGACGACGACGACGACAAAAGCACCCGCGGAAAGAAGAGAAGGAGGAGCGAGCGGTAAAAAAGGAAAGAAACAACGGCCGCCACCTCCGCTTCCCGCGAGAAAATCCCTTCGCTCTCGCAGCCAAGACACGACGTCCGTCGGAAAGCAGAAGTGACGCGCGCGCGCGCGAACGGACGACTCGCGTCCCGCGTTTTGATGATCGAGCATACTTTCAGAGCCCCCCTCCTACCGTTGGGCGGCTCCGTGTAAAATGAGGCATTATTAGTGTGTATATGTGCGACTCTTTTTTCCTCTCGCTCATCGTCATCGTCATCGTCTCTTTCGTCTTCTGGCGGCAACTGTTGGATTTTTGACCTTTTACGCTTTGATAGTACGAGATTTTCTTTTTTTTCTTCAATTCTTCTTCGTGTCAAATTCCCCTCACAAAAAAAAATCGCGATCATCATCATCATCATGTCGACGCATCAAAGCCGTCAAAGTCGTCGGTGTTCCGCGTCAGTGGCGTCGATTACGTCCGCGCTGGCGGTGGTCGCGTGGTGTTCCTCGTCTTTCGGTGCGCGTGTTTGTTTGGCGTTTCTCTTCGCGTTTCTTCTCCCTTTTTTCGACAGAAGGAGACATTCGTTTTCTTTCCGTCGATGATGATGATGATGTTGAAACGATGATGATGATGATGATGATGTCCAATCGTCAGACGTCGGTGTTTCCTCGTCGTACTCCGTGTCCACAAAACGCTGACCCGAGAGACGTACCGTCGTCGTTTTTGTGTCTCTTCTAACACCCAACAACAACAGTCGCCGCAAAAGTTGAATCGCCGGAAACCGGGGGGATGGCAGCACAAATGAATTCGAAGCCTCACATTTTAACCGATATTCCAGATGCCTCCGCGTCGGTGGACACGACGGTTGTTTTTCCTGGATTTGGGACCGATTTGCGATTCCCGGCGGCGGAGGACGTCGTCGCGTTACTTGGCATCCGAAACGTCGGGGATTCGAACATCGAGTTACAAACGATAGCTGGATCCGTGAACGCGCCTCAAGCGTTTCACTATTTCGTGGCGAACTTTTCGAAGTATGAGTTTAATAACGGCGAGGAAAGCAAAGAAGAAGAGTTCGCGGCGTTCAACCCGAAGATTGGAAGCGAGAAGTTGTCGATGAAACGCTTAGGCGCGAGCGGGAAAGGAGTCGCGAAGAATGTGTACACGAGTAAAGAACAATCAGTGGTGAACGCGGGGAGAGAGTTGACGGTGCCCTATTCGTTCCAGCTACCAACGCCGTTAGCTGGGATGGATTTTACGTTAGCGTTGACGGCGTTTTATCAAGAAGACGGGGAACAATACGCGACGACGTTTTTTAATCACACGGTGAGAGTTTTGGATCCAAACGTGGCGGTTGATTTTCAGTTGACGTTCGTGTACGCTGTGTTGGGGAGTTTTGCGCTTGGTATTTTATACTTGGTGTTGAAAGTGCTTGGGTTGGACGCTTATTTACCGTTTATCGGAGAAAACGCGATTGAGGCGAGCAAGAAACAGAAGAAGAAGACGCACGAAATTAACATGGCCGCGGCGAGAGCAGAAGTGGCGAAGAAGATGAACGGCCAGGAAGGTAGCGCTACTGGTAATATAAGTAAGAAGAGTGGGAGCAAAGAGGACGATTGGCTCTCTGGGACGGCGTTTACGAACCCGAGTTCGTTCTCGACCGGAGCAACGAAACCAAAGAACCGAAATAAAGGAAAAGGCGGGAAGAAGTAATCATTTTACCTTCAATAATATTCGACTAATCAATCGATCGATCAAACGATCAAACGCACTTTTTATCAAACGATTAAGAAGAAGAAGAAGTCACCGCGTGCATGGCGTGCGCTAACCTTTCGACCGTCTTGCTCGTCACGCCCGCCATGGAGATTCGTCCGTTCCTCGTCATGTAAATGTGATGCTCATCCTTCAATCTATCCACCTGTTCGGGAGTTAAACCAGAGTAGCAAAACATGCCAATCTGATCGGTCACATGCTTCCACCTCAGGGTGCTTCCACTCTTCTCCAAAGCCTCTCGCAATTTCGACCTCATGTCGATAATTCTATCTGCCATCATCTTCACCTCGGTTAACCATAACGCGTTTAACTTTTCGTCGCCTAAAATCGTAGACACCAAATTTGCGCCTTGCAACGGCGGCGACGAATACATCGCTCTCGCAATCACTTTCAATTGCGACTCGACGACTTTGGCTTCCTCTTTCGACGCGCACACCATGGACAATGTCCCGACTCTGTGTCCGTACAACCCCATATTCTTGGCGAAACTTTGTGCCAACGCCATGGCGTGCCCATCTCTCTTGAACATTCTCAACGCGAACGCATCCTTATCGCAGTCGCCACTGGCAAACCCTTGGTAAGCGCTATCCAAAAACGGAAACAGGTTCTTCTCCTTAAACAATTTCGAGATTTCCACCCATTCATCTTCGCTCGGATCTACGCCGGTTGGATTGTGCGCGCACGCGTGTAAAAGCACCACGTCCCCTTCCTTCGCCTTCCCCAAATCCTCCTTCAACCCGTCAAAATCCAGTCCTCTCGTCTCCGCTTTGTAATATCTATACGATTTCGTCTCCACCCCAGCGTCGCGAAAAATGTTCAGGTGATTCGACCACGTCGGGTCCGGAACGTAACACACAACGCCTTTCTTAAATCGAGCGATGAACTCCGCGAACAAGCGACACGCGCCCGTGCCCGATAACGTCTGAACTCCCGCAATCGCGCTCGCGTCTCCGACGTCCTTCCCGTACGCCAGATGCAAACTTCTCGAAATGTACTCGTTATCCCCTTGTGTCGGTAAATACTCCATGTTCTTCGCCTCTTCGATCAATTTCTTCTCTGCTTTCCTCACGCATTCGAGCACCAAAGGTTTCCCGCTATCGTCCCGGTACGCGCCCGTGCCGAGGAGCATTTTCGAGGGATCCGTGTCTGCGTGAAACATTTCGGACACGCCTAAGATTGGGTCCTGTGTTGTTTTTGTTTTTCGCGAAACGAGAGGAGGAAAACACAACATCGATTAGTACGACGACGATGACAGCATACGTGGGTGAGTGGCGACGGCGCGTCTCTTAGTCCGTTCGTTCGCTTTCGACGAGAGAGAGAGAGAGAGAAAAAGGAGGTGTCCCCCATCCCAAATGGCCGGCGGCGATGACGTGGAACCCATCCAAAACGAACACATCATCGTTCGTACCTTTGGCGCGGCGTCCACGCGCGACCACAACGCCGCGGGGACTTTTGCCGTACGTTGTTCCGTCGCGCTGCTGCTCATGTTCGTAAAAAGTTCCTCCTCCCCTTTTGCCTTTTTTTGCGCCGCTCGTCTCCTCGACGTCAAAGGGTTTGGCGGTAATAAAGGTGTTTGGACACGTGTCGGCGTTCCTGTTGTGATGCCTTTTGGACGGAGCGCAGAAGAGATGAAACGGAACCCGAAAGAAACGAAAGCAGGAGGCGGTCCACTTTTGCGCATCAATCGGAAAGGCGACGACGACTTGGACGACGACCACCCGAGAAGTGAGGACTAAAGGTCTTCGTCGGTCGCGCCAAACCTTCGACCTTTCGCCACGCGCGTGTAGGGTCTCAAACATCCAATTCCGGAAAGGGAAAAAAGAGGCGGAAAAGACGTACGCGTAGAGAGAGAGAGAGAGAGAGAGAGAGAGAGAGACGCGAAGGAGGAGGCGCGCGTTGGTGCGCGTCAAAAAAGGACGACGTAAACGACGACGCGAAGAAGACGGTGTTGTTGTTTGCCGCCGCAGGAACCCACGCCTCGCGACGTTGGATGACGCGACGATGTTCGCGTCATCCCCCCCCCACTC